>Ga0316223_1000245_pt1 | contig 73226 bp, 107 predicted proteins | sample TBH18009metaG_FD_206007 | JGI IMG/M metagenome (GOLD analysis project Ga0316223, IMG submission 206007) | Freshwater microbial communities from Trout Bog Lake, Wisconsin, USA - TBH18009 | ecosystem: Environmental > Aquatic > Freshwater > Lake > Hypolimnion/Profundal zone | place: USA: Wisconsin...
GTTCGATAGGATTTCTCTTATTTAGAGAGACTTTTCCTTTATTCCAAGCTTGACCAGTCATATGAGACAAATCAATTTGAAATTTCGAACACACACGCTTTAAATGACTTATGTTGCCTCCGACAGACCTCTTGTCACATTTCCTCAAAACTTCAGATAAAGACATCGAATCTGCTACTATTAAAGCTAATTCATCTTTTTTATAATTATTATATTTTTTATTCATTGATTACTCCATTAGTAGAGTAACTATTTATATAATATTGTATATTTACTAATCTAAAATGATTGATGTTTTCTTGCTACGCCCTTCTAGCTTAGAAAAAGTTTATCAGGCTAACATCAATCATTTTAAATCTGGTTCCAATATATAGTCACCAGCAACCTTTAAAACACACTTTAAAACACAAAAATAATTACAATATCCAATAAATTAATAAAAATATTAAGTTAGGGCATAATAACTTCTCCTATTTATAAAAGAATTCGTATTAAGATTTAGCTAGAATATATTATATTGCATTTATTGTCAAGAGAAAATTTCAGTGTACAGAAACTTTCAAACTCTATCTCGGAGCGACCGAACATTCTCCCCCTAGGGAGCTTACTGGTGGACCATCTCGGGTTCGAACCGAGGACATACGGATTAAAAGTCCGCCACTCTACCTACTGAGTTAATGGTCCAATTAACTGTTCAAACGGCTGTAGACAAAACTTAATTTGTCTTAACTTGTCTTAAATATTCCAACACTTCTTCTTCAGTATCATATACTTTGATATGTGTCAAAGGATTTCTTAGTGCTACATGAATTTTAGACCCAAATTTACGGATTATTCCATATCCTTCAAATCTTCCTTCACCAGCTTGTCTATTATTCCAACGAGTCCTATACCTATAGGGAAAAGGTTCGCTATTATAGTCTACATTCAATATTTCTGCACATTTTTGATAAAAACTTTTCATACCAATTATATAGTATAGTTTTTATATTATGTCAAGATAAAAGTTCAATTTCATCTTCATTACAAGGACATGTAACATGATCAAAAAAAACGTTTTTATCATCAAATAGTACATCATATGGCCAACGAGTTGTGTTAACTATACCTACAATAGTCCCAGCTCTTGTTGTTGCTCCTTCGAAATTGTAGGAACATTTTTTGGTGGCTATGATTTTATCTCCTACTTTAAATTTCACGATTACGCTGCCTTTTTGAAGAGGAAAAAGCTTTCGTGCTGTGGATAATTATCCACAAATTTACGAGCATAATATGAAATATGGTTATTGCTAATCTTGAAATCTGGGATATCCCAACGAATTCGTTCAACAATGGTCTTAGGTGAAATAGTTGTGTGACCACGATTCATCGCACGAAATGCATACGACTTAAAGAGAGTATACACATATGGATTCTCAGTGTCAAACTTTGTAAAGCTTTCAACCAAAGAATTATCTTTAGTGGCATTCGCTGGCTCTTGTGCTGTAGGTGTTTCTACAGGTGACGATACAGCTTCAACCAATACAAGATCATTCTCATCAAAAGCTCCACGCCCCTTAAAGGAGTCAACACAAGTATAGGCATACTTATCGCCTGCCCATACCTTGTATACTGTCATATTCTTCCAAATGGGATACTTAATAGAACTGACCTTATCACCAACCTGAAACTTAGTTGGGGTTACCTTTGGTTCTTCGATTTTCTGAGGAACGAGAAAGATTTCATCTAGTGCAAACAGAGTTGCACTATAACTTGAATGAGTTCCTACCAACTTTGCTCGAATTGGATATGGTCGGCCATTTAGAACTTCCATAACTTCCAAATCTTTGTCAGCCAAATCAGAAAATGGATATTTACCATTTTGCTTCGTCTGACGCACAATATCACCAATCTTATAATAAACCATAATATATTCTCCGTTTCAATATGAGGGCATTATACCCTGTTTAATAACTCTTGTCAACTCTTTTTTTGGTGGCTGGTAGTGGATTCGAACCACTCTGAGAGGCTTATGAAACCTCTTTAATCACCAGATCGACCAGCCATTGTGTTTTTAATCTTAGATTGTTCTATAACCAAATCAAGTTTATTTCGAAGGTTAATTGCATCAATTATTACCTGAAAATCCCCTCCTGCTATAGGTTTATTATTTTCAATTATATCATATGCATCTTTTTGATAATCCATAAGAGATATCTGTAGTTGTGTCATAAGTTTAGTAATAACTCGACCATCAACCCATGTTACGGTATTAGTCCTTTTCATAATATAAAACCTTTAATGGTGCCGATGGTTAGATTCGAAACACATATATAGTTGCGGTGCCCCCAGAAGGAATCGAACCCTCGTGTCCAACTTACAAGATTGGCAGTCTACCATTGACTTATAGGGGCATTATGACTATAATGAGATATAAATTATATTAGGAGTATATATGTATACAAATAAATGCATAACATGTCAAGAAAATTTTACCGTAAATAGAGACTCTAGGAAAAGAAAGTATTGCAATTCATGCAAAGAAAAACAACCCAAACCCTCTACTTCTAAGACCTGTAAAAATTGTCAGAAAAATTTTGCAACCCCGACATATCATCAAAGGGTAAAAATATTCTGCTCGCATTCTTGTTCTGCTGAATTTAATAATAAATTAAGATCAAAGAATATGGTACAAAAATTAAAGACAAATATTGTTAAGAAAAACATTGAGCCACAATTTTGTATTTTATGTAATACTAAAGTAAAGTTTAAAAAATCGAAATATTGTTCTAAAAATTGTGAACTGACACATAAAAAGAAAATAAAACTAGACAAATTTGAAAAAGGTGAATTATCTTCCAAATTGGCTAAAGATATTCTCTTAGAGAATCACGGTAACATATGCTTGAATACAACTTGCGCATGGGATTTCACAAAGAAATTTGTCAGTGTTGAACTTGAACATATAGATGGTAACTCAGAAAATAATTTACCAGAAAATTTGACCTTACTATGCCCAAACTGCCATTCTTTAACGTCAACTTATAAAGCTAAAAATAAAGGAAATGGTAGATCTGTCAGAATGGAAAGATATTATTCTGGTAAAAGTTATTGAAAGGTTGGTACGGGCGACAGGACTCGAACCTGCATGAGTAAAACTCGGGAAATTTTAAGTCTCCGGTGTCTACCAAATTCCACCACGCCCGCAAAATAATGTTTAATTAAAAGGATGAAAAAATGTTTTTTCTTTCCCGCAATGAGAACATTTATAATCCATAAACGTTCCATGGTTATTTGAATTATCTTCAATATTTTCTGATACAGTTGTATTATTATACAACCAATCATGAAAACCCAATTTACATAGAATATTCTTAATCATAATATAAAACCTTTTAACTGGTGCCCTGAGTGAGACTTGAACTCACATTCCCGAAGGATCCAAATTTTGAATCTGGTGCGTCTACCAATTCCACCATCAGGGCATTCAACTTATATAGGACAGTTTTTATAATGTGTCAATCATTATTTTATATAAGTGGTTAATCCACATATAAAAATCCCTATCAAATACCGTGGTAGATATATCTGATAGGGATTTAAAAGTCAATACTAATTTTTAGTGATTGATGCGAATAATTCCATCATGATCTACTTTATTTGCAAAATGTCCTGCGGCTTCGTTTTTAACGCCTTTTAAGCGTAAACCAGATACAACACCATGTCCAGCTTTACCGAGCGTTCTACCAGCTTGTGCGTGACGATCAAAGGTATTATCATCATGATCCCCGTTTACGATAGGGTATCTACGGCCAGATTTCACATCTTCAACATGAGTAGGATTTGGAACATCCTTACCCCTGTGATAAACCATAGCCACTGTATGTCCACCTTCCAATTTCTTAACTGATTCATGATCGTTTGATTCAGCATGTCCTGTCCCTGTATGCGAAAGTGTAAGATGATAATTTTCAGGCGTTTTAGGATGGCCGACACGGTTAGGAATTTTTGTGTAATCATAAAATTGGGCACCCGGATGACGCTTAAAAAGTTGCGGAGCATGATGTTCCCATGAAATATCCGAAGTAACATTCATACGAACTCCCGGTTTATATCCCTTCTTTGTTGCTGCCTTAACGTGATTACCAATTTCATGATCAATTAATCGTCCAGCATGTTCAGGATGCATTGCCAAATAATGTGTTCTCAAAACTTTGGCCGATAATGCTGCGTCTGGATATTGTTTATTTCCACCAGCTTCTGTACCCAAGCAATTTGCACGGCATTCTTTAGAAGCACGAGGGCAAACATCAAACTTATGAAGACCATTAGTTGCGTGTGGTGCTAAAGAAAGTCCTTTTGTATGAACCATCTCACCTGTGGATTTCTTAGTCTTACCATTTTCACCTAGCATAGATGGACCAGTTTTATATCCACGACTTTGGGCAAAAGAATTCCAATGAGCCTTTGATTCTTTAAGTTTTGCACTAGATTGTGAAGGAGATTCGTGTTCCATCGATTCAAACGTATGACGAAGTTTTTGCCCCATTGTCTTATGTACATTTGCCCCATCAGGAAGCTCAGAATTGCCCTGTTGAATAAGGGCACGAGTCTTAGGTAAATTCATAGACTTATGAGCAAACTTTTCAACATCGACATCTTCAAAAATGCTGCCAAACATTTTATCATCCACGCCTTCATGCATAGATCCTGTGTGCATAGATGGATCGGAAGGACTACTTACATGGAATAAAAAGTCATGAAGACACTTATTGGTGATTAATGGATGTTCGCTGACAGCCATTGCTTCAGCCAAAAATGAGGTAAAAGTTTTCATAGTTTAAAATATCCCTGTTGATGTTGTACTTATTCTATTTAGGGTTTATGGTGCTTCCAAACGGTCCCGATCCGTAAACCTATTTCTAGGTTCCCTTTGTTTAGCAAACAAGGACAGCCACCCGACTGCTCTACCTTCCATTGACTTATATATCGGTCATTAAATGCCTTTATGCCTCATATAGCAGTCATTATGGCGGAACCGGTGGGATTCGAACCCACGGACCCCGTAAAGGGTCGCCACCTTTCCAAGATGGTGCCTTAGACCGCTCGGCCACAGTTCCAGTTATAACTTAAAATATTTACCGCACTTTAATCTGTAACTAATAGTTTGATTACTTACACTATTCTCCGAGAATTACTAATAGATTTACGTTATCTACTATTTAGTAATTCTCGGAGTTCTATGAGGAAGGCGGGTGGTGTCGATCCCCACACCCGTTAAGGTGCCACTAGTTTTCAAGACTAGGCTGTAGGCCGCTACAGTTCACCTTCCATATTCATTATATATGTATAATAGGCTTAACCCATGTTAATTTAATCCGCTTGATTGGAACCATTATTTTACATAGTTGGGCCATTACCATTTTTAAACCCAATTTCTCCGCCTTGATCAATAATGGCCTGACATACATCATCAAACAGCATAGGTTTGAATTCCGTATGCTCGGCAGATACACAAAAATATCTTGGATCTATTCCTTCTTTATAAAAGGTCTGATATCCAAAACTTCCACCGGGACCATCTAGTTCTTTGTATGGAACTTTCGTCATAACCCTGTTAGAATGAAGATGACCATGTATATTACATCCGAACCTTCCAAGAGACTCAGCATGAATTGGGATATGAGATAGAATCAACCCATTCATTACATGGTAACCACGAATATCATAAAAATACGGAGTATAATCAGTCAATTTAAAAATATCATGATTGCCCTTGATCAAAACCTTCTTTCCATTCAGTTTACCAAATGTAGACAGATGTTTACGACCAATAACCGCATCTCCTAGTACATAAACTTTATCGTTATCTTGAACTGTATCATTCCACAGTTCAATCATAGCAATATCCATCTCTTCCGCCGAATTCCAAGGCCGAATGGGGTTACCATTTTTATCTGTAAAAACACACATATTGTTATGTCCAAAATGTGTATCAGCGATTAGAAATGTTCTACTCATATTTATTCCTTACAAATGATCCATTAAAATATCCGACCATTTTTCAATTATTTCATCTCTGATATCATCGTCAAGATCGTTCCATTCATCTCCGATACCTTTACGAGATTCCAAATCTTTAACAATGGCCTCTGCCGCTTCTCTATACGAAGCAATATCATTTGTCAACATCCTTGACTCCTCAAACATAAGAAATTTTAGAAAAACCTTCTTCCATCATGGGATGTTGAAAATTCATCGCCATAGATTCCAAAACATGTTTTGGAATTGTCTTACCGAGACGAGAATCCAACCTACGCTGCCATTCTTCTTTATCTGGAACAGGAAATACAACAGCCTTAAAATTATATCCAAATGGTTTCAAAATATCGATAATTCTTTTCCGAGACTTCACCGAAAGATTAGTACGATCAATGTAGATATCAGACCCAGCTTCAGCTAACTTAGCCAGACGATTAAACATGGTTTTCTCAGCAAACCCTATAAGATCTTTAAATGCTGCATCATATGTCATCATATAGGTATTAGCAATATCTTCAATAATTCGATCTGTAGAAACAACAAAGGTATTAAAATCTTTCTGTGCATCAACCCAAGTGGATTTACCGGATCCGGGAACGCCGACTAAAAAAGTACATTTACGCATCATCAGATCCTTTCTTCTTAAAAGTATACTTCAATTTTGGAACAACAACCATTTGTTGAGTTTCATTATAATAAGGATTAACCGAAACTCCAACCAATTCCCAACCTTCTCGTTTATGCCATGCCAGAGTTTCAGGAGAAAGTCCAGTTTTAACTGTCAAAATATTATAATTACTCATAATCTCTTACGCCTTTAAATTTTCCAAATCTTGGTATACCATCAGGAGTATAATCCTGAAATACTACAGTACCCATTTTACCTATAATTTGAGATTTGTCAACCAAAAGTTGTCGGCAATATTCGAGAGAACCTAATGGACCACTTCCAAATAATTTACCTTCTTTTGTCTGACAAATTACATTCGCAGCTACTCCCTCACGATTACCATCTCCATCCACCACATCAATAATCAAAAATTCATCATCCTGAAATTCTTTCCATTTCATTAATGATGTCGAACGCTTAAATTCATATTTTTCATTGAGACGTACCATGCCACCTTCAAACTCAGATTGTAGATATTCCGAACATACATTACCGACATTTTCCAATGGACAGTCGAGAATAGTATCTACGGCCACAATAGAAGGATGATTAATAACATATACGATTGCCTCATACGTAGAATATCTTTGTATAAATCCTACATCTATAGATGGCACATCATAAATCCAGTATTGAACCTTGGCAGCAGATTCGATAAGATCTTCCGCAGTTGGAGTTTTTTTCTTAATCAATGACATTATCTTATTAAAATTACGGCTATATTCATGGTTATAAAGTTCGCCGTCCAGAATAAGATCTGGGAATTGTTCAAATAATGGTGCCAACGCATCCGAAATATGGGGAACAGATACAAATAATTCTTTATTACGAGAAAAACATCCATCTTTGGTGACGATACATCTGGCACCATCTAATTTTGGTTGGACTGATACTGAGGTAACTCCGGCTTCAATTAAAAACCGTAGACGATCTTTCCATTTTGTTGCCAACATAGGTTCAACACCTTGTCTGTTATCAACATCATTAATGTTTTCAAAATAGCCTTTTTTTATTTGTTTTTCATACATCGCTATTACTTCAAGTTCGGCCTGATCTTCTGGCGAAGTTTCGTTAGTTTTTCCTACATTTTTAGACTTACACCTAGTCCAACTAGAAATAGTCTTCTTTCCATCTATTTGGCCAGAAATAGTATGGTAAGACCCCCCATCGATTTCTGCGTACCAAATTTGAATATTACCTTTGGTTGTTCTTTTATACAGATGAGGTTTCGTTTTCATTAATAATTTCTTTCTTAAAAACATAATGTGTGTGATAATTTTTCACATATACTGAGACTAATTCCCATCCATCCGCTCCATATCTATTCATTGTAGCTTCAGACATTTCAACAAAATTTAAATATTGAAATGTCTTCACTTCTCGGCCTCTGGATAGATAATAATCATAGGCTTTTGTTGTTTTTCTGCATAATCATGCGTATACCATGTTCCTCCATTAGGTTGCCATTCTTTTTGATATGGCACTACCATAAGAAGATCTGTCTCGTCAACTATATTTCTATTACGAGCAAAATAGCTTAAAGGCTCTCTACGTTCATCTGAGATAACAAAAGCTCGTAGATCCTCTTTTGCAGGCGGATGGCATACAATTTTATAACCAAGTTGTTTGGCTATATCTGCTAATTCTGCATCAACTCCTATACAATCGCCATGATGAAATTCAAATTCTTCATAAATTTTTGCACCTTCATGTTTAATATTATGAAGAAAATTGCATGCCATTTGAATTTGATATTGATTACAACCGGAACGTGTGCCTGTTACACCGATCTTGATAACACTCATACATCAGTCTCCGAATTTAACTTATTAATAAACCAAGGTCTAGCGATATTCGCAATAGGACCACCAAGTTTCTTTGGGTCAATCTGGGAAGCAATCATTGTATCCATTTCTTCCTTCATGATATCATTGAAAACCCAACGAATAAAGTCTCCCATAGATTTCATTTCAAATAGCATAATTTGAACAGTAGAATCAGAATTAACAAACGTCAATGCTCTTGACGAAACATGTGCATTCCAATATCCAGATTCATACATCCATACTAAAGCTTCATCTCTAGCCTTGGTAGATTTGGGATAGATATCCCAATCATTAATTGGTTTATTTGTGACTAAACTGGTAATAGCTCCGCCAGCAATAAAGCATTCTTTCAGACCAGCTGACCCACCGAATACAGCAAGAATTTTATCTTTCATGCTAGAACTCCCACTCGAATGGTGGGAGGTTGACGATGATCGCTCGGAAGACGTTCCTTCTAAAATAGGAAAAGATTTAATAGATTTTATAATATCATGCTTTCTACATTAAAGATTATACACATACTTCGTTTAGATGTCAAGTGTTAAATTGGGATTGAACTCATTTTTATTTTCTTCTCTGTAACCCTTTGGATTAGCTACAATTCTAGTTTTTCCAATGTGGTAATCGAAGCTAGAGTGAGTGTGTCCATGTGTCCAAAGCACAATATGCTCATTATCTAAAATCAATTCGGACAAATCAGAGTGATATGCACCGTTCAAGTGATAATCACCAGCATATTTTGCATTTATACTAAGTGGACTTGGGGCATGATGAGTGCATACCACAACTTTCCCAACATACCCCTCAATTTCCTTTTTAAGGTATGCTACAGCCTTGTCATGTAGCAATACGGCATCAGATACCTTGAATTTACGATAATTAGGCTTACCCCATGTAATAAGCCTAAAGTCATTCATACAATCACCAATAATAACAAGAGACGTAGGATTACGTTTGTTGCCATCAAACCATAAAGTGGAACCGATAAATTTAATCTCATCTATAACAATAGAATCATTATCCAAAACATGAACATTTGGATACGCATTAAACAACACTTTTAAATATGCCGCATATGAATCGATCCTACCATGATAATATTCATGGTTGCCAAGGATATAAATTACATTCTTCCAGTTTTCAGAACAATAATCCATAAATGAGCTAAAATCAGCATTAAGAGTAAGCTGATAAGGACTCTCTGATCCACGAAGTAGATAGTCAATCACGTAAATATCCCCGGAAAGAACGAGAACGTCCGATCCGGGGATAGGGCGAGGCAGAGTATCAAACTCTGCATGTAGATCACTTAAAACGGTTATTTTCATCTCTATACATCCTATAATCTTTAATTAATGGTTCTACAATTAGTACATAAGTTGGAATTATTGTAATCGCACCAAGTATGATACACAATGCACCAACCTCTCCCACAAATGATGCTAGTAGAAAAAATATTTCAATTGATCCCCATACTCCAACACAAGCTGCAAATAGTAAACTAAATGCGGCTACAAAATCCATCAGCGCATCATTATCCAATATAGCTGCCCAAAGAGCTTTCCAATCAATCATTATACATCGCTCCATCAAACCATTCATCACGAAGTTGATTATATTTGGTATTGCTACCAAGATTATTACGAACCATATTTAAAATGGCATCGTATGCTAGGGCCGGAGAATTGTCATCAAACAATTTAAATACCAAAGGTCGAAGGTAAGGAAGCTCCTTATCACCATATTTGATGGCATAAGTTTTACGATCCAACCCAAGAGTTTTTGTATAATATTCGACCCTGTTGAAAAGACAGGTTGCCATTTCATGCAAGAAAAACTCAATTTTATATTCGAAATTTATCAACTTGATACGATCTTCATCTAGCACATGAGCTTTAATATCGTCAAGAGAATTTTCCAAAATCATCTCAACAATATTTCGATCTTGTAAAATCGATTCCTTGGCTTTATGGATTTGGACATACCAATGGCACTTCAATTTTACCATATGGCCTGAGTCAAATCGAACCACAAAACCTTCAAGGTCTTCCAAATCATGGACGTATTCAAGGAAAGCCTTAGTATCGTTTTGTTCTCCATAATTGGTCATATTAAATACCCGAACAACAGGAATATCACCATTACCTTCTACAAATTTAACCATGGAATCATGCTTTGCATAATGGCCATTATGCAAATGACGAATAGCAGTCAAAACAAGCTGATCTTCTTTATAATCAAGTACGATACGTTGTTTACGTGAACACCATTCAAAGATCGGAGTAAGGTGCATGGAAATCATCCAACGAGCAAACTTCTCATATTGGGGATTGTTCTTCACAAACTCCTCTACAGGCTTAGCAACATCGGTAGCACCCATCTTAGTACCCCTAGATCATCTGACCATCGACAATGAATGGAGCAATCATGCTTCCATCTAATTTTTCAACAATGACATGTGGATGACCAAGATTTATTTGATTTTCCTGAGTTTCTTCACGCTCGTTCACGTTGAAGAACTTATGATAAGGGCGACGAATAATATCACCAGTTTTAGAATCAAAAATGATACCACGACATTCACGGCGAATTTTGGCTTGATATTGTGGAAGATTACGCTCCTCTAAAGAACCAATCGTCTTAAACTCACCATTTACATCAGGAAACGTATCATGAAAACAAACGTTATAGTTTACAACAGTATAACCTTCTTTCTCGGCAACTACAAATTCAGGACGATCCTTGATAGCAGGTAGAACATCTTTAATATTATAGATTTCTGGGAATTCATATCCGTACATAATATATCTCACTTTTATCTGTTACAAGTGTCATAATATACAAAATCAGCTGTGTCAATAGATATTATGATGATTTATTTTTAACCAATCGATATCCAAGAATCCTAGCAGCTTCTTTAATCAATTTAAGATTAACATCATTATTATCTTGTCCACGCTTCCATGCACCATATGACAGAGCATTAAATCCATCATAATGATCCAACATAGCGAGAGTTTGATTGTCAGCATGAGTGCATTCGACAACTCTACCATAATTTCCTATCTTGTTAGAATATGTTGGGGAATAGATAATCTTTTTACCCAATTCTGGATCGTTACTCCATTGATGGAGGTAATCATTGTTCAACATTATTACAGTACGATAACCCATATTAATTCTCCCTTTATGCCGCAACACACATATGAAAATGAAGACCCGTTTCGAGAGCTTTATGGCCGATTGCCACCGGAAAGAATCTTCCTTCTGGCGTAGCTGCAATAACCACATTTTGATTAGCATCACCAAGAATTTTCTCTGCCGCTTTAACAGCATTCGCATAAGTCTTATACGTTTTCAGAGCAGTATTGATGTCTGACGATCCATTCCAAAGAACTTTCATGCTACTTCCTTTCGGTCTTGATGTAACTCTTCTAACGTATTTTAAATTAGGTGTCAACAATTAATTTAAAACAATTTCAGAAAGAAGCACATATCCATGAACACTAGGAAGTGCCTTATATTCATATAGATGGTAAAGAATGGAATTGTAGTTTGTGATAATTCCGGGAATAATTTGGTATCCGAGGGCGGTAACGCTCCACCGTCTATGAATTATCAGTTCATTGCTCTACTTTTGAGCTACACGGATATCTGGATGCCCCGTTTGGACTCGAACCAAAACCTACAGATTCAAAGTCTGTTGTCACTACCATTAGACTAAGGGGCATTAATTTTTATTATGGATGCCCTCCAAGGACTCGAACCTTGATTCACGGAGTCAGAGTCCGCTCTCTTACCATTAGAGGAAAGGGCAATATAGTATATATGTTACTTTTTAAACATAGGATATGTTAATCTTTGATATAGCAAATAAGAACCAATTATCCCACTAAATATAGCAAGGCTATAATGCCCAATAAATATATCGGCTATACATCCCAGCAAATTCAAAATTATAAGAATCATATGTATAATTTTTATTGTCATAATATTTCACTTTTTCTTAAACAAAGGAGAGTATATTAGTTGGTGAGTTATGGCTAGAGCGAATAACCCGCTTATAAAAGAACTAATATACTCACCAGAATATAATTCTGTCACACACGCCATCGCATTTAATGCGGCAAGGATAGTTCCTATGGCTTCAAACAATTTGTACTTTGGCATGTCATTACTTTCATTTTATATGGTAGCCCCACCGAGTTTCGATCCCGGATCATAGACTTGAGAGGTCTATATGCTACCCAACTTACACCATGGGGGCCGTTCTTCCTTTATACCATCCATCTGGAATATTGTCAATTCTTTTTATCTTTTTATTTACTATACCATCAGTAATCCATTGTGTTCCAAATTGTGAGTTTTCTTTTCCACAATTTTTTCCTATTTTAGATAAACGCATTTTATTTTTAGATTCATCTGAATGTTTTTTACCAAGAAATGTAGAAAATGCTTCTTTACCGTGGCGTTCTATAATCTTAGATATTCTATTTAATTTCCAACTTTCGGATGAATGATATTCTTTAAATTGTTTAGATGTATAATTTCTACGACTATATCCTCCCATGCTAGAAGCTCGTGGTGATCTTAGTCCATTTGAATTAATATAACTAAATCCACCTTTACCTCCAACACAGATATTGTAGGTGTCATTTCTTGCACAAAACTCTTCAGTTACTAATTCGGCTTCCTTGGAATTCATCTCAAATTTGGTATCAAAAATATATACGATTTCTTTATCAAAATTACTTATTCCATATTTTTCAATGGCATGATTCAATAATGTTCCTGATCCCATATATGAATCTTTTAAATTCTTTGTTTGATGTTTTCCGATATAAATTTTACCATTTATCTTATTTGTTATTTTATAAATTGTATAAAACAAAATATTCTCCGGGTTTACATAATTAGATTTACCATATGTACTATATATGTAAACCCGGAGTTCTATGTAGAGCAGACGGGGTTCGAACCCGCTTACACTTGATTGAAAATCAAGCCGCCCGCCGATTAGCGTTCTGCTCCATATTAATCAATAGTAACCGTAACTCCGGTTTTTTCTATTGGCTTTAATAAATCATAATATATGCTATATATAGCATGTTTATGTGCTATGTCAATATCTTTTTTCGCATCATCCATAAAAAATTTTCTAGCAGAGATAATATTTTGATTCCGCATATTATCTCTGATATCTGTACTCAAAAGTAACCACGAACCATTATCATAATTTTTAATAGTTGTCGAATCAATATTAGGGGTACTTATAAAAGTTTTTGGCAAATGTACAGATATCTTTTTATTAGCATAATCTACGTTATAAGTTATCTTATTTAAACTTGTTTTAAATTCTACAGAACCACTTATAATAGATGATAGCTCTGCCTTCATTTTATAGTTTTGGTATGTAGATGTCGCCACTGTTGTAGAATTATATTCTAATGATACTAGATCACTCTTTTCTTTTAATTGAGAAATAGCATTCACTACAGTACCGATATTATCCCAATCACTCCGAGCCATAACCCCAATTATAAAATAAGTTATTAATGCACCAGCTATACAAGATTTATACCCCATAATGACGAATTGCCTTATAATTGGTAGATGTTTTTTGAGAATAAATTTTCAACTCTTTACCTTGATAAGAAATCAGGGGTTTAGAACATCCATGCGAAATCCAATTAAGAGCATGTGTCCTAGCATAGGCTGGATTATGGTGGGCCGTAGCAATATATTCCACCATTTGCTCTCTTTGATAAACACAACGCTTATTAAATTTTATAATTTGATCTGAATTCATCTTTTTAATCAAAGACATAATATTATAAGTTGAAAAATAATATGCAGCCCGATCACTTGTCAACCCCTGAAGTTTAATTACAGAGGTCGGAAGCTTATGATGACGAGAATACTTACTAATTTTATTAGCAGGTCGCAATCCATCTTTATCAAATCCTACGGCATAGGATGTAAATTGATATCTACCCATGCTAAGCAAAGTATCTCCCAATGACGGAATATTATCCAGAAAATTACGACCACCTTCTTTCATATAAAGATTCATCATAATATAATTCTGCTCACCATTACGATATGGCATCAATTCCGTCATAGAATACGCTGTAAGAGCATTTGCATCAATTTGGATGGCAGAGTACACTAGTCCCCAACAATGCGCTGTATCAAGCTTATTATCAACACACAAATGTCCCCAATTAATATCGTTCTTAACCTTACCAAGGTCCATATTCAAAATATGATTATGGCGAACGATTGACATCTTTTCAGGCGAAGAATTTACATAATGGTCAATAATAGACGATGCAGATGATACAGTGGCAGGAGAAACATTTTGAATATGCAATTTCTTATTCCATACACGTTTCATAGACGAATTCCAATCCACAGTCTTGGAATTTGGAATATTTCCATTGAAGTCTAAATACCCAAATGACAGTTTGGATAGACCAGCTTTTTTAACTGGTGCAAAATCAACTGGTCCTCTTTTATCAATACGATGTGACAATTCAAACCTAAACAATGGTTTAAATCCAGCATAATCGTTCTTAAAAGGCGCTAAACCAATAATCATCGGAATAGCAGCCAATTTAACCAAATTATAAACATTACTCATAATATACTCCTGTCTTATTTTAGGACTATACCAGAGAAAGGTTAATGTCAAGTTAATTTTGGTGTTATTCTTTTATATTAGCGGCTGCTAATGCCCATTCTATCATTTCTTGAACGGCAACTCTATTTTTGAATTGACTTCTATGATATTCACACGATGCTTCAATTCCTGTTGGATATTCTCCAATATAATGGATACCTTTTATCCCAGATTTATAGCATCCGGTGGTCTGGCCGCCGGGATGTTCACGAATAGGCCAAGATTCATACTTAATAGGCATTTTTAAAACCCTAGATAAAAATCTGTCGGATAATATAAAATTGGAAGTTTAGTAGCTTCAATTCGTTCGTCTATAGCAGAATTAATTGAATTTCTTAATTCTTCTAATTTAGAAGCAAAGAACTCGTTGAATTTATTAGGAACCTCATATCCAAGATGTGGAAGTTCAAAATCTAATTTAGATCCTACTTGCCAAAAATCTTCATACTTAACAAGTTTGTCTTCATAATAATGAACTCTGGCTAGAAAAACTTTAGTCACAAAATTATGAAATCTATCTTTTTCAACAACGGCAACTAATCTAATTTCTGTTTTATGTAGACTCATCAATATATCCTAAATTTGGTGCGGATGGGGAGAATCGAACTCCCGACTCAACACTGGCAATGTCGCACGTTACCCCTACGCCACACCCGCAATCCTAACTTGAGTTGTTCTATTTAAAGGAACTTGTCTAACATATTCACCTTCAGCTTTACGATTACTCCAAGGCTTTAAATTATGTTCCAAAATTACCTTATCTTTGATAATAACAGCTCTAGTACATTCTTTATTCAACTGAACATAATATACACCATATTCATCTGCCAATGGGTTAGGAATTTTAGAGGTGAAACTTTTTTCTCTTCGCCATTGGTGATCTTTTCGTTCAATACAATTAATTGCCCCGAATGGAAACGCAACATCACCTTGCCAATTACCGTGACGAACCTCGATTTCCCAACAATAAATTACTTCTCCATCTGAATTTAATGTAAGAAGATCGATGCCATGCTCATTTGCATTATCGATGGTCTTATATCCCTTAGCTTCAAATTGAAGATTCAAAAATTTACGAAATGCATCCCGCCCTTTTTTGTCATATGTATTATGTTCGACACGATCAAACTTTTTAAGAGTGCCACGCATTCCCCGAGAAGTTGCTACTGTCATATCATATACCTCATAATAAATGGAGAACCGGCGGGGTAACGCTCCCACTTACGCCTTTCGAAACAGTTTTGCAGACTGTTGCAAGGACTTCCTCACGCACCGGCTCTGATTATATGTATATATTATACAAAACCCTATGTCAAGAAATATTTCAGATAAAAACTTTCAAAGCTTTTAAGTCCTCTCCAACGTTTTCTTCTTCGATTGGACCTATACCAAGACAAACCGTAGTAGGTTGACTAAATACCGTTACTCCGGCGTCAGTGACAAGCGAAGTTCCACATATATCTTTATATGCTGTTTGTAGTGTAACTAATTCCTCAATGGTTTCAACAGCTAAAGTTATTTTATATGCCTTCTCAGTATTTTGGTAAGCTAAAGCTTGCATAGCTGCACCCCAATTAGCTGGGGTATGAGCATTAGCGCCACCGCAGTCTAATATAACAGAATGAATTGCATCCCAATATGAATGAAGATATGCATGGCCAGCCATCGAAGCTAATTTACCACGATTACCATTCATTTTCTTTACAGATTCTTTTGCAAAGATACAATACATCACAATTTTAGACATCATATTTCCCTAATACCAACCGTTCAAATCCTCGTTTAGCTGCGGCCAAATCTTTCATGCCACATTCAAAACAAACTTCTTCACTATTAGGTCCATACGGACGAGTTTCTGCAATTTTATGACAAAGATCGCATACTCCATCATCCTCTGGTTGGATAATTCCAAATCTACTCATAATAAATTCCTTAAAATGGTGCGCCCGTCGAGACTTGAACTCGAACCAACCCCTAATCTGGGCATCCGGGATATAAATCCGGTCGTGCTACCTTACACTACAAGCGCATTAATTTGGTGCATCTTGAAGGTTACGCTCCTTCTATTCCTGCGTGTCGGGCAGGTATGATAACTACTTCATCAAAGATGCATTCATTATATAAACTGTGGGCTGATATGCGACTTTATATCAGTTTCCCTTGACTACCTCTAGGCGCTGTCAAGACCATTTTCTGGGGTGGTTAACGGGTAACGATCCCGTCACTTCGGCTTCACAGGCCGACATGTATCCATCAACACCTTAACCACCATAAAATATTTGGAGGACATTGTGGGTTCGAATCCCACTATGCTCTTTCGAGAACGGATTAAGAGTCCGTTGCTTTCAACCTATTCCGCCATATGTCCATTTAAATCTCTAATATTTGGTGACGTTCTGCGTATATGATCACTAAACTTTTCACCATAAATACTTTCTGTTCTTACCCCGTTGATTTTCCACGGCTTACACGCCGTACATCCAGATCGTTGATTTTTACTTTTACCTCTTTTATGATGCATATTTCCCTCATAAAATAATGGTGCCCTAGGAGGGACTCGAACCCCCATACTCCAATTACGGCGTTGATGACCGCTTAGAAGGCGGGACCGATACTAGGGCATTAAAATTAAATCTTATCAAAAATATCGTCAATAATAACCATATCAATCCCATGATCACGATCATTTTTAACCACACCTCTTCGAATATTAATTTTATATTCGATCAATGCTTCACGTATAACTTCTATTTCAATATTTGTAAATTCTTTAATAATTTGTTTACTTTGATTGGTGATGTCAACAATATTCGACATCACAAGCTCTCCAAAAAATTATTAGCACTATCCATCCAATCCATAACTTCTGGTTGAAGTTCTTCTCCTTGGCGTTTAGCATTAATCAATTCACAAAAACGAGTTTCGATTATTGTGCGATTTTCATGCTTAAGATCTGGAAACTTGAAAACAAGAACTTCAGTCATAACTAGAACTCCTACACTCAAAATATAACGGAGGGTTCCTCAATCATTAAATGATCCCCACCCACAATGAAAACTGGCTCCCTAAACAGGATTCGAACCTGTAACAATCTGATTAACAGTCAGACGCCAGTACCAATCCGGCCCCTAGGGAATAAAACTTTCTAACTCTATATATAGTAGAATTTACTATATGTCAACATATTTTTTTCTATTATCCCATCAAAAGAGATGTGCCAAGAGCAAGAGCATCGTGAAAAGATAAATCAATATTACTTTTATATGTGGTAATATCGTTTTCTATTAGTTCATTTTGATATAAGCCATTCCCCAAATAATTTGTTCTTACTACTACATGGGCAAACAAATTATTGGTAACAATCAACTTCAGTACAATTTCCCGGTCCAGTTCATTCATCCCTCGAACATATTCGATGTTAATCATAAACTATCTCCTCTTGATGTGGCTATTATACAAGAAGGGAGTATATGTGTCAACCATTAAAAACACATAAATATCAAAAATCGGAGATATATTTTAATGAAATCGTTCAAATCATTTATCAAATCATTTATCAAAAAAGCTATCTTAATAACTGCTGTGCCTACCCATGGCAAGCATGCCCAAGAAAAGCCACCAATTATAACGGCAGAACCTGTTCATGGTAAACATGCTATAAAAGAAGACAATGACGCTTATTATGATTGGAATTACCATAACGATAATAGTCATCTTGGCAAAGATACACAAGACGTTCATAATAAAATAAATCTATCTACGAATCAATTTAAAAAGAAACATGGATCAGCTAGTGTCGAACATCTCCATAATTATTCAGCATTTAGTCAAGATACTAATAGACACCTCATTCATAAAGCTGTAGGAGGAAAATCCCCCTTTGAAAATAATCTTGGACTGGATCCTGTCAAAAGAGAATCCAATGCTAAAGATATGGTTCATGGAGTTGATCATGCATTAAAAAATTCCAAACTTGACCATGATTTACATGTGTATCATGGAACTAATACATGGCACCCCGGAGAAGAATCGGCTAAACATTCAGAAGGTATAGTGCATTTACCTACATATTTATCAACTTCGATTAGTAAATCTGTAGGTGTTGATTATACTCATCCACATACTAAATTAGAAAATAAAGGTCATCATATTCTCCATATTCACCTCAAAAAAGGTCAACATGGGGCATATCTTGGTAACAATTCTTGTTTTGATGGAGAACATGAATTTCTGATGCCAAGAGATACAAAATTAAAGATTCATCCAGAACCAACTAAACTTAAATATGATGGTAATGATTTACATGTATGGCATGCACACGTAGTAGACAACGAGGAATAAATATGAAGAATTTTAAAGATTACATGGTAGCTAATGAATTTGATGGTATTCCATTAATGCCAATTCCTACTCACGGAAAACATTCCATCCCATCTGATTCGGAAGAAGATGATAAAATACCGATGATACCTGATATGGTACACGGTAAGCATTCATTTAAAGAAGAAAATGAGCATAATTTTCCTCCTGTCACAAAATCGGCAGCATGGTCTAGCCATAGCAATAATGAAAATTCTCATTTAGGAAACAATGTAGAAGAGGTGCATCAAAAATTAGACATGCCTCGTGAAAAATTCGAATCGACTCCCTCATATGACCACGTACATAATTATACTTGTAGCTCTAATAGATTAAATAAAAATCTTATTAAAAAAGCTAAAGGAATGGATCCATTTAAAAGTGAAAAATGGGAAGACTCTGGTGTTAGACGAGATAAAAGACATCTAAAACAAGTTCATAACGAAAAAGTAAAGGACATAGACGAAGCATTAAAACATCATACTCTTGACCATGATTTACATGTATACCATGGAACAGACGCTTTTAATCCAGATGAATTAGCCAAACAACATCCACAAAGAAAAATTAAATCAGCTGCATATATGTCAACATCTATCGACAAAGAGAAAGCTATGGGGTTTGCTGGTAAAGAGCCGGGAAATGCGGAACCATATCAGAGTGCCCATAGTGATTCCCATATTCTGCACGTTCATCTCAAAAAAGGACAACATGGAATGTATTTGGGTAGTCATAGTAATTTTGAAAAAGAAAAAGAATTTCTACTTCCTAGAAATACCACAATGAAAGTTCATCCAGAGCCAACTGTTATGGATAACGGAGTGAAGGTATGGCATGCACATGTGGTAGGGCGTTAAGCGGTTTCATCCTGCATTTCGAGGCCGTTCCACCATACTAGTCCATAAAATCTTTTCAAAATCTTGTCTTTTACACTATTCTTAAAATTCGGATAACTTATTTTATTGATGATCGATTCTGATATAATATGGGCGAACAATTTTTTGCTCACACTAATACGATATGCATAATCGGAATTAGGAACCGTGTAAATTTCATTAATTCTTTCAGGGAAAACCGCTTCTAGGTGTTCCTTTCGTCGTGCCCTTACCATAAGAAAATCATGGTCATTACGATCTTCGACCGCAGATAAAAATCCATTATTCAAACAAATCCACATTATAAAAATTCCTCATTTATAAGAAGCTATCAATGCCTCTTTACGTTTATTAAAGTTATGGTGTAATTCTTTCCAATTGTCAAGCCCTGATGTAGAAAAAAGGTGATGTATGTGTTTATCGTCAATATTTTTAACAGCTTCTAACCCATGTTTTTCAGCTTCAGGATGATGCTTAAACACTGTGCTAAACACATGACCAGACGCTTCATTATTGTTTCGTAAAGAATTCTTTTCAGCTATATCCGGACCATATTCTTTACCACCACCTCTAGCCCGAAAATGGAAAGATCCCCCATGATCTATTGCATGGAGGTTTCCAGTTTTATCATTATGAACAATATTATCATGCTCTAGCCCAACGATATCCCAATTTTTAGTCAATGTTGCGGCATGATACATTTTTCCAATTTGATTAGCTTGGTGGTGATTAAGATTTTCAAATTCTTTTGGTTTCATTTGTCTAACATCTGAGTTCCATTTTGTCTTAATTCCAGATTTTTCGTGCATCTCTGGATTAACTGTATGAATTCCCATATGGTTATAAATTTTACCAGTAAGAGCCTCAGTCTTAGCTTGATCTGGATTAGCATAATGCTTTACATAAAACTTATCACCTGTTTTACTATCCTGATGTACACCACCGGGATTCGATCCATATTGTGTACCTGAGACAGGTTTAAGTTCTTCTAAAAACATACGAAAAGATTTCATGAAATTCTCCTTTCTCATATTTATGAGAATTGAACTTCCTTGGCTTTTCCTTCTTTAACCTCTTTTCTTCGTTTAGATTGTTCTTTTCCTACGGCGGGATCCCTAATACTAATCCCGCCACTCCATTCATGGATATCCAACAATACACCTTTATAATTAGTATATTCATTCAACACTTAGAAAATCCCGGTATGGAAAAGGAATAGGCTCTGGGTAAGACGGAAATTTAATATAAACTGGTGCCCACAATATCACATGGGATTTGGTAATACTATCTACAACCCCAATTTCGTCTCCAATAAACGGCATAGGATACCGACCATCGCTTCTTTTATTTTGGATAACTTTGTCACCAACTTTAACCATGATCTATCTCCTCTTGATGTATTTCTTATACCATATTTTAAAAATATGTCAATATAATTATCGAGGCAATTGTGTATTTTTTGTTTCTCTATAATCTCCAAATGAATGATCGAATTTAAATTCATATAGAAAATAAACGTTGCGAGCATAATCAGGTACAATACCGGGAGTAAATTCATATCCTAGCTGTTTAACTAACGCTTTCATAATTTGTTTGTCGTCTGTAGACATCTTACGTTCTTCTGGTAGGATTTGTCCCTCTTCGCCTACAGCAGGATGCGTATGTATAAAATACAACATACGACTATCATCTTCCCATGGAAGAGTCACACTTACACTAGAATCATTAAAAGAGGTGAAAATATTTGTAACTTTACAAATACCTTTGGATTCGTAAATAATAAATCCATGCTCAAACCCATCTTCATGTGCCAACCTAGACGCTTCAATTGACTTTTCCATAAGAAGAGGTTGTGCATCACAAGCATATGCAGTGCTGGAACTAACAATAAGCAAAGTCATCCCTAAAATCATTTTAAACATAATATACTCTCCTAATCAATGATTATACGTTACCATATTTTTAAAATATGTCAATAGATATTTTCAAATTAGTTTGTAATACACAACATTTCAGAAGTGGTACGGGTCACCGCACGAGAAAGATTAACATTATTTGCCGTCTCTTGTCCCTTACGGTACGCTGAATAATCTTTCACAGTTGTAGACGTATTGGATTTGCGAAGCTTAATTCCATGTTCTGCAAAAGCATCTTCTACAATTTGATTCTTCAAAACCATCAAACTGGTTCCACCACATGCCCGCATTTCATTAACATTTTCTGCCTTCATTTCGTTAATGCGACTTGCCAGCCTATAGCCCATACCTGTAATAAAAGAAGATGAGGTAGCACGACGATTAGAACTATTAATCCAAGCCGGAGTTTTCTTAAACTTTTCTGTCTCATTTTTAATAGCATTATCAATGACATCATATAGATACTTGGCAACCAGAATATCATTCTCTTGGCCAAAGAAAGTATATCGTATACCGTCAAAACCACGATTGCTCCAAACTTTACAATTAGTAAAGCCTGCGATTGCAGAAAGGGCAAAATAAACTCCATGGCGATGCTTAGAACCGGTATAAATTATTTCTGATACACAAGGTTCATCCCGAACTTCGACTTCATCCATGGAAAGGTTATATTGATTCAACAACTTACCGACCATAAAAATTGCGGCCTCGGCTTCGGCCTCTGTACAACCGTTATCGATAGTCTTAGCAGCCAATGCACGGATACGGGCTTTGATATTTTCAATCTTGGTGTTGGTCATGATGAAATCTCCGTCTTGTTGAAAATTGGTATATCAGATTTAAAATCTATGTCAAATCATTTTTTCAATTTTTTCACAAATTTTCAACATTTCCAGTCGAATTGTTTTTAGATTTCCATTATCCAAAATATTTGAAATTTCCTTCTTAATAAGATTACGATTTCTTTCATCCTGTTGGTTTTTAATCATTTCGGAATAGGTGTCTTCGGTCACAATATTCCAACTCCTAAAACTACTAAAAAGATTGATTTCGGAACAACGATTATTAAATTTAATTTCTTCTGGTCCTGATATAACAGTAATCCTTCCAGTAGGAGTCTTGTTTGTGACCTTACCTGTACGATACAGATCGTAAGGAGACCTCAGAAAAACAGTGTCGCCAACATTGATGGATTCGGTTGTGAACAATATGGTCATAGTTAATTCCTCTATCTATGAAGGTTCTTATATATTAAATAAAATCTTTGTCAACACTTATTTTATATAAATAAGGATGATATGGTAGGAAAAATAATCAAACCGGAATTCTATTAAATTTAACTGATGGTGGAGATGGCAATCATGGTCAGGTCCACACCTTAGAACGTAGGGAAAAACAATCAAAATTTATAAAGAATAATAATCCATCTTTTGATCCAAAGGTTAAACAAAAATTAACCAATAAAGACTATATGAAAACTATAGAATATAAGCAAAAAATGAGTATACGCAAAAAAGGAACTATTTCCAAAACGAAAAGAAAAATAATATATAAAGATAAAGTATATTATGGATGGTCCGAATTTACAAAATTAACTGGAATTTCCAGATATTCTTTCAATAAATTTCTTCAAATGTCTTGAACTTATTCTAACAGTACACCAATCATTGAAATATTCGTTAGAGATTATAGCATCTCTAACGAATATTTCTTTTGTTTCTAGATAATTACACTCAGAAACAGAATAACACAGATGTAGTATTCGTCTATTAAATTCTTCCTTACCATAATTATCGACTGCCGCCAATAAAGCTGGTGAAGAGCCGTAATAATCTTTCCAATCAGATTCTTTTCTTATCTTCTTTTTTACACCTTTTACCTGTTTGATTCCAGCAGCTGTAAAAAATTTTCTACCGATATACATTTTTCCTGTAGTAGGGTGAGTAATCAAATAAACAAACCCATACGGTTGAGGTGAATAATCTTCCAAATTAAATTCATGACCTTTATAATACCAAGTCATTCTTCATCCTCTTTTTCTTCATCATCATCTTCTTCTTCGATGATAGAAGAACAAAAAGGACAATATTCTATGGGATAAAAACTTTCCGATACAACTCTAAATTCTGTGTCACAACTTGAACACGTTACCCAATTTCCAACTTTTGCCATTTTGTTACTAAAACTCCGCATTTCAATAAAAATTCTATACCATCTGTGGCATAGTCATCTTTATATATGACTTCAGAAATTTTAGCATTCTTTAGCAACTTAGCACAATGAATGCAGGGGGCTAATGTAACAAAAGCAATAGCTCCCTCTGACGACTGATTAGAGGATGCTAACTTGGCGATGGCATTTTCTTCTGCATGGCTAACAGATGGATCCGTGACGAGTTTATAGCAACGTTCAAAAGTATCTGAATATGGAAAATCACAAAGATGATGGGATTTGTCTAATCGATTATAATAGACCTTATATTCGCAACAATTATCCCATCCGTTAGGAGTTCCATTGTATCCAAATGATAGTATATTACCGTCTTTTACAATAACACATCCAACTTTTCTACGCTCAGCGTATGATAGGGTGGCAGCATTTTCAGCTACCCCCATGAAAAAATCTACAAATTTCTTTTTCATTTAAAATTCTTATACAAAGAATTAGAAGATATAAAATTATCTTTCCAATTCCAATCATCAAGAACCAATTGATTAAATGTGGTGTCGTCTATTTCAATAACATCTTCCACAGATAGCTCTAGCATGCGTATAGCCTTATCATAACTATTTTCGTATGATTTTGGAGCAGCAGGAGTATACTTCATATCTTTAAATTGATCAAGATTTGCAGATTTGGCCAATTTTAGATTATTCTTTGCAATAAACAAAACTAATGACTTATAATCTTCTACTGCCTCTACAAATTCATCGATATGTTTACTTCTATTATTTTTAATGATACCAAGTAATTCATCTTTATTAATTTTAACACTTTTCATAACATTCCTTTCAATATTTTGCATAATTAGTTATCCCCAAATATACCCTCTAAATCTACCCCAACATATTCTGCTAGTTGTTTGATTAACGCAACTTTAGCATCCATATGGCAATCAGGTTGACCTGTTTGTTCATCGAATCTTTTAGCAGCTTTTAACAGAATCTTAAGTTCTTCTACTTCCCTTTTAAGGGCTTCAAATTCATCCCTAGTAGGAAACGTTTTGCTTAAATCCAAAGGGTTTGGATATGGATTAGCAGTAGGAGGATTTAATGGCCAAACACCACCGGGCGAAACCCATGGGTATTTTTGTGGAATGGATGTTCCAAAATAATCGCCAACATAAGATACCGCACACATATTCATTCTCCTATCCATTCAATCTGATTTAAAGGAAGGATTCTAATTTCTTCTTCCCCCTTATCATTCATTAATACAAATCTAACTCGGGATGAATTGGTAAAATTCTGATATTCAACGACATCCCAAATTTTACCCGAATCCTCCCAATTATCATTATCTATTCTTATTTGCTTCATATTTCACATCCTCCTCCTGCACAAGCTGCCTGTTCAGATAATTTGGTGTCATCATAATCCTCAACAACCTGCGTAAGATCTATATTATGAATATGTTTCACCATATCATTAAACTGGTCCTCTGTTATATCTTCAAATGGAGCCTGAATATAAGATCCTCCATCATAAGGAAGAACAGAAATGCCATTATATACTGTTCTATTATTCCACATCCAAACACCACATCTACCCCATTCACTCGGCTTTAATGAAATAGTGCAAGATACATTATTATAATTAGGTCCGCTACGGTGGCCTGTCTGCACCCATTCTAAATTGAACTTGGCAACTCTCTTAAGTAGCGACATAAAGCTTTCAGTACGAATTATAGCACCAGATGGAGCCTTTTGAGGAAACATCATCATGGCCTCTAAATGAGGTTTAAAATGGCAATCTTCGATAAGATCAGGAAGATTATTTACCATATATTCATATAAGGCTTCATTTTTACCAACCCGCATTCTACGGATATAGAAATCATTATGCCACCCATGAATACCAGAAGATGATCCCAACACACAGCTAGTTGATCCAGCTGGTTTTTCTGTAGTAGATCTAGCAGCAGGATTAATGCCTATTCTCTTTGCGAGAGATTCATTTTCTGCCATGACAATAGCAGCCGCTTCTTGCAAATTCAATTTTGTTATTTTATTTGATGCAATACCAGTAAAAGATACTCCAATTAATGCATCTCGTTCAGTAACTTCTTTCCAAATAGGACGAAGATAATGAAGATCAGTATATGAAGCTTGTAATGTACCGATAAACGCCGCAGCTTTTACTCTAGAATTTAATTCTTCTTGAGTATCGCAATCACTTGCATTCACCTCTACGAGGTTACAAAATTGATATGATGCCAGAGAAATTTCTCCACATGGATTCGTGCCATATTCTAGATCATTTGTCCATATAATTCCGGGCTCGCCTGCACCAGATTCTTCAACTTTTTTCCAAATATCAAAGAACATTTCTTCAGTTGTAGACTCTCGTAACAAGATAACACTATTGTTAGCACGACCTCTTTGAGGATTGGTTTCCCACCATAATCCCGATTTACTAGACATCATATCAAGGTCATCTGGTGAAAAAAGTGCAATCATTGCAGCTCTACGAATACCACCAGCTAAAACTGCATCTGCAATAAAACAAAGAATATCATGAGCTTCTAAAGTTGTAAGTTTTCTACCAATGGCAGCATTCATAATTGCTCTAATTTGTTCAATACAAATTCGTAATGGATCTGGTCCGGGAGCTTTGCCACCAGAGGTTACTAATCTAGCACCTTTTTGCCTAATGTCTCTGTAATCAAAGATTGGATCAGACTTTCCCTCATAATAAGATCGTACCAAGACTTTGATCGCATCTGCCCAGCCTTCGATAGAGTCACCTACAAGAAATCTTCTAGTTTTTTCTTTTGGACCTTTAATTATAGGTAATTTACCTATATGGTGCTTTTGAACAGAATATCCTACACCCGTTCCAGATAGCAAAAGAAACATTGTTTCTGGAAACGCATCTAATGAGTCGATAGGAAGAAATGAGCAATTAAAAATACGGGTATTAGAAAGTTCGATAGGACGACCTGCAAATTGCATAGAACGCATTGAAGGCAAGACTTTTTTAGTAAGAACGAAATTTTTATATACTTTCTTAATTTCTGGTGTCAACATGGGGAATTTTTTAATATGCATTTGCATATTACGATCACATAATTCTGCCCATGTTTCTCTTCGTTTTAATTCTGGTATATATTTGGCATACTTAGAAAAAATTGTGACTTGACTTAAAACTTCTTGTGTAGTGTCCATGTAAGAGATTCCAATATTATAATGTTGGTATAAGAAATTGTTTGATGCCTAACCAAATTTCCCTACTAGCTTCACTTAATTCCATACCTTCTGGGATAGTTACTTCCCCTGTATCAGTATCGATACTAATTCCACTTTTATGAAATTTGATATTATGAAAATGGGTATCATTGAAAGTTTTAGCATACTCATTTAAATAAGGCTGTACTATTATATCTTTCACTTGGATACCTTGGCTTTTATGGCAGGATGAGGATCGTAATCTTCTACTTGGATATCGCTCCAAATAAGATCGTAGATTCCTTTATCACTAGGTATATAGATGTTAGGAAAGGGTGTAGGATGTCTTAAAAGCTGTTTTTTTGCCTGTTCAAGATGATTTGCGTAAAGATGTAAATCACCAAATGTATGAACAAATTCTCCTACCTCTAACCCTACCTCATTAGCGATTAAATGGACTAGGAGGGCGTATGAAGCTATATTGAATGGTACACCTAGGAATATGTCAGCCGACCTTTGATATAGTTGACAGGAGAGCTTTCCGTCTTGTACGAAAAATTGAAAAAGACAATGACACGGCGGTAATGCCATTTCATCAATTTGAGCTGGGTTCCATGCTGTCACAACATGTCGTCTGGAATAAGGATCTTTTTTAAGGTTCGCAATCAAATCTTTAATCTGATCAAATTTCAGTAAAACTTTAACAGGACCACCCGGACCTAATCCTAGTCCACGCATTCCCCACCCTTCCCATTTTCGCCATTGGGCACCATATACCGGTCCTAACTCACCATTTTCATCTGCCCATTCATCCCAAATACGGATACCTTGATCCTGTAAAGGTTTAATATTAGTGGATCCAGATAAAAACCATAAAAGTTCACCGAACACAGATTTAATATGAATTTTCTTGGTTGTTAATAATGGAAATCCAGCAGATAGATCAAACCTAATTTGTCGGCCAAATACACCATATGTTCCACCATTTCTACCTTCTCGATATACTCCATTATCAACCACATCTTTCAAAATATCCAAATATTGATATTCTCCGTGATCTAATACTAACTGAGAATCGCTAAAAATATGTTCCCATTTATCTTTGTGTTTTACAATACACTTATCTTCAGCTTCATATACTGCACACACAGTTCCTACAAACGGATATCCGGTTATTTTGCGAACTTTATCACCAATTTTAAATTTACTCACCAGTAGAAATCCTATCAAACATTACAGAGTTATGAGATCCTTTTATTTCTCTAAAGGAATATGACGAAGAAGAATCACCGATATTACATTTCGTAACAGTAAGTTTATCTCCGATATTAATACCGTTACTCTCCACATTAAGTTTTTGGTACGGATAGCCATGAAATCCATTATATTGGACAACTTCTCCCTGTTGTGCCCAATTAGCCTTGGCGTCTTCTACTGAGAGAATAGGCGTACATACGCCATTTTTAATCCTACCATAATCAGAAATATATCCTAATTTCTCTAGTTCATCAAATCCTTCATAACTCAATTCTGCCATAATTACACCTTTTTCCAATTAACAAATTTTAATTTTGCATTTAACCCTGAATAAGAGTTCTGATCAATAATTTCTTTTATAGTATCTGGACTCAATCCTGCCAGAATCATATCATTTATATCTTTACCAACTATTGTATCTGGCCATAGGCATACAGTCCAACCATTTTCGATTAACTTATGTATTTTTTTAACAATTTCTTTATTTCGAGGTTCGTTGTCAAATACAACAGTTGTCAATTCTTTATCGAAAATGTTGATATCGATATCTGAACCTGCCATAGCAGCAGAATTAGGTATAAACATAGAATCAATTGGACCTTCAAATAGATATACCCTCTTAGAGATATCTATTTGATCTAAACCAAATATCTTGGTAAAATTACCTCTTACCATGATGGTGATATATCGGGTTTTTGCGTTAGCGTTTAATGCTCTACCTTGATATCCGAACATGTTACCAGATTTATCAAAAAAAGGCAATACAATTCTTGGCTCATCATTAAGCTTTCCAGTATCGGAATTAACCTTAAATTTATCTGGAATTATGGAATTAGTCCATTTACAAAATGTAGGAGTATAATATATCCTAAAATGTTGTGAATATGGAATTTTCCGAGATTCTATATATTTTTTAGCTTGATGCCCAGACGATAATTGAGAGATTTTTTTAATCTCTTTCAACGGTGCATTTGGTGTAGCAGTCATATAAACATGCGATACCTCTGGCTCTTTCGAAGGAGGCGCATTTTTATATTTTTCTGTAAAAATTTCTAAATCATATTCACGCATCATATCGATATTCAAATCTTTTAATAGAGATTTCACAGACCTGACAGAACCACAATTATGACATTTATAAAGAATCTTATCTTTTTGTGTAAAAAGATAAGCCCTTGCTTTATTCAGATCCTTCTTAGAGTCTCCGCATATGTAACAACGGCAATTGGCCAAAAACGGATTAAAGCTTTTGACCTTATACAATTGTAATTGCGGTGAAATTAGGGAAATAAATTTAGAATCAATCCAGAACATAATAAATCCAATATAACAATTTTACTGATAATGCCATATTGGATTGTGTTTGTCAATGTATAATTGAATATCCGAAAAAATTTGTCAATTTGGACAATATGAACCCTAAAATTCCAGCAGCTCCAACTACTATCCAGCGCCATTTATCTAAATCAAGTATTTTTGAATGAATATCAGCCAAAATTTCATTTTGCTTATTAATAGATAAATCGAAATCAAGTTTCAATTTATTAATATCGCTTTTGACTTCTTCTCTTAGGTCGTCCATTCTATTATATATCTTCTCGGTTACTTGATTATGAGCTTCTCTATGTTTTTCTGCTGAACTTTTTATTTCTATAAGAGAGCTATTTATAGTAGAAATTTCTCTTTCTAATAAAGAAATTCTGGTTTCTGTTGGTTTTTCGACAGGCATATCAATCATCCTTTGTGAACTTGTTAACGTGGCCATGATATTCTTTAGGACGCCATTTACCACTTTCACCGGAGCGAATTGTCACCATATCCTTTTCAATTTTTGAAACTACGCCCCTAAACCCAACACCACCTTTTACGGCAAATCCAAGATGGCCTTTATCTCCAATTTTGACAAATCCGGTAGGATCTTTGGATGTTTTGGAATTAGAAGCTGTAATGGAAGCTTGTTTATATTTCATTTCTTCCATTTGAGGTCTTACCATGCCAACTCTTGCTTGTCTGTGTCGTAGAGTTGGTTGGGCATTTTTTACAATTTTTTGTTGATTCTTTTTAGATACAGGTACAGTTTTATCTGGATTATCTCCTGCGCCAGAGATCCCACTTGTGTTAGTAGCAGGCGCAGCTGTACTAATGCCACCAACTACCCCATCTTCTTGCATGAAATCTCTAAAACTTTTCATATTTGGTCTAATGCCTTCTTTATATTTTCATCTGCTTCGATATCAGAACACACAATAATTCGACTTTTATATCCTATATTGTCAACTCTTTTTGGTAAATATCCCAAATATTCAATAAACGGTTTAAGATATTTATGTAATCCATCAAGTCTAAAAAATAACATACGAGTTGCAGGGATCACACCAAAAATATTATATATGACTATTATATGATTGAGAATCAATGTTTCTTTTAAAACCCCTGTTTCACAATACTTATTAAGTAATCTTTTAATATACTTGAATCTATTCAGATCAATTAAAAATTCCTCAGTATCGAAACACTCAGGATTATCATAATTTTTAGCAGCATAAAGTAAAAAATTTGTCTCGTCTAATTTTTCTATCATGATGTTCCATATGAGTGAGGCAAATTCCAATGACCGTCTGTGAAAATTAAAGTTATTACACAACTTCCAGAAGTTAAATTATATATTGCGTTAGTGAAGGGAAGCCATGTTGCAACCGTACCTTCTTGAATTTGAAGACCTTTACTCCATCTTGCATTTTGGATTGATAGTGAAGTAGCTTCATTAGAAAAAATATTGGTTGGTAATTTAGCAGGAACAAGATATATTATTTGATTTTCAGTTCCATTAGGTAAAACATATGAATTAGATCCACTAATTGTTGGTGCCAATTTATGAATATTTTTTGTAATATCTAATGTTACAGAGCCGCCAGAGCTATTAATGCTTTCGCTAGTTGGTGCTGTAAATGACTGCAAAGAAGTAGCAGCAAATGCATATGTGTTGCCATCACTTCTTTGCAGGATCATCAAATCAGAGGTTTGTATTGTGGCCGTGTTTGATGTATTGTAGATATCGCTGAAGGTTTTACCCATAAAAATATCCTATTAAGGAGTGGTAGAACCACCACCGGATACAGAGTTGTTAGCCATGCCTTTAACTACAGCAAGAATTTCACGATTAATTCTTCCTGCACGTCCACCAGCGGTTGCAACAAATCCAGTTGCAGTGGCATTGCCAGTTGCAGTACCACCAGTTGCATTGGTCACAGTTATGGTATTATTGACTGTTAAGAATCCAGATCCGGGAGTAGTGATGGTTGTGGTTAAAATTCCGCCAGTTGCATTGGTGCTGAAATTGACGACAGCGTTACCGCCAGCTTGCGTAGAAGTGACTCTGATTACATCTGTGTTGTTGTATGAAAGAGTTTCAGCCGGTACTGTTACGCCAACTATAGAACCTGTTCCTTGTTTGGTTAGAACCCACCCCGGCCCAATACTTTTAGGGCTTAAGGTATGTGCTTCTGCAACGTCAACCCCAAATACACCTTCGGCTACATTAGGCTGAAATGCACCAACTGTTGTATTAGCATATACGACATTACCAGTGGTATGTGTAGACGATCCAACTGTGATATTTTTCCATTTAGGCGCATTATTTGCAGCGTCTATATTTCCCCATAATGGCATTGATTATCTCCTTATTAATTCTTATATTTAGTAACATAATCCATGAATGGCATTTTACCCTGTTCAACTTGGATCCAATCATTTCTTTGCACATCGGAAACATTCCCACTAAGAACATCTTCCATAGATTCTGCATACATTTTACGAATATCTCTTGTCCCGGTTGATATTTTCGAAATAACATCCTCTAATCCCATATTACGCTTGGTAACAACGAAATCAGTCATAACAGACTCTTGAATATTTTTCTTATTCACTGATGCTGCTGTGTTATATGAATCTCCATCTTTTCCGGCAACAATATGAGTAGAAGTTCCGGTAGGAATTCCACTTACAACTGGTTGTTTTTTATTTTTATTATATATTTCGCCAGTTTGCCCAGATGCAATATTAGATAAAGTTGTATCAATTTGTTTTGCCAATGTTCCGGCTTCTTCTTTAACGCCAAGAATATCCTGTACAGCTTTCACATGAGGACGGCTATTACCACCGTGTAGAACACAATCACATATTTTAGAATTTAATTCTCTTAATTCAGCAGATCTTGGATGATTATTTTTTATAGCCGATTTAGCCATATCTGATGCCTTAGTTTCTGGCCATTGTGAATCAGCTGATACACCTTCTTTTAATGGTGATTCTTCTGGAAAAATAGCTTTATAACCAGAAGTAGGTTTTAGCTTTTTATATAAGCTAGTACGTCTATCACTAAGAGGACCAGATAGATATCCCAATTTTTTATGTTGGGCTAATATATCTTTGGCTTCCTTATGGTCTTCTTCTGACCCACAATGTTTAGCAATCAATACTGCATTCTCCGAATGAGCATTACGATCTTCGTTACGGTCGAATTGCTTTCTAATTTTCTTAAAATCAGTAGCTGTGCCCACATCTTCTTGTAATCCAAGTTTATGGCGAACACTGGACAGTACATCACTAGAAATATGTTTATCTGGCTGATTACCTAATCTAGGTTCAATTTGCTCATTTAAAGATGAAATATTATATTTGTTGACGATAGCCATTATTATCTCCTAAAATCTGTTATTATATTTATGATTTTCATGATTCTAGTTTTTTCATACAATTTTTTAAAATTATATTTTCTGTAGATTCGCCCATGTTCGTAATGGTTTCGATATGCTTACCCTTATGCTCTGGATATGCTGCCAAAAATTTTTTTCTAGCCTCTTTTTTAGATTTAGCATGAATTGAAACCATCAAATGGCCGTCTACATAAACATCTCGTTTAGATTCATGATCATCTTCGCTTAACTTTTTAGGATTATTTGCTCTCCACCCCTTAAGAAGGCTATGGATCATTTTAGATTCTTTTCCAGTAATTTTATTTCCAGATCTATTTGAAGCCGAGATAGATTTATCTACCGCATCTTTATTATAGTCAACCATTTTTCTTGCCCTTTATTGGTTCAATCTCTGTAGCATTGAGATTGATATTATGGCCGCCATCAGCAGAAACAACGTACATGCCGGAACTTTTGTCGAAGAAATCAATATTTCCTGTTCCCTCGTATCCAACTTTGTTAATTTTAACTTTGGTCCCTCTAGTGAATCCGCCATCATTAGGAAGCTCTGTCGTACCAGTTTTCTCAGTAGTAGGGATAGAATTAAGCGTACCTGAAAGGTTTTGTTTAATTGCATCGGTTGTGCCTCCACTTTCTAAATCTGGCCATTCACTTATAACGTCATCTATGAAATTATCTCTTTTGTTTTCTCTACGTCTCCAAGACTGAAAATTCACAGGTAAATTACTATCTAATCCAATATTTCCAGCTTTTTTTGGACGAGATAATTTATTTAATGAAGATTTTTTACCATTATTATCTCTAGCCGCAAATGTAGGATCTGGACCTTCACTGATTGATCTGTTTATGATAACTTCATTTGGTATTTTACCAGTTAAAGTTACTTCACGCTTAGGCTCTAGTCCTAATCGCCCTCGTATAAAATTGACAAACTCGCCCATATACACCTCTAAAATATAGTTCTTTATATTTATGTAAATAAAAAAGCCGACAGAGTTTTATACTGTCGGCTTTAAAGTTAAGAAGATTTTCTCCATCTTCCTTTAATTACATTAATTAATTGTCGTTTTCCATTAGGATAAATTATACAATGGGTATTCATCCAACTAGACGGTCCATTTGTATATTCTAACGTTTTAGGAGTGCTACACCCAACTGAGTATGCCCCTTTATTTATTCCCGGTGTGTGAGAATGTCCTATGACAACCTTATCTGAGAACCTAGCATATTGGTTAAGAGATCCTCTAGATCCGTTGGCCCCTATATCACCATGATTGGATAACTCAATACCTTTAATTTTGTAATTATCATTTCGACCTACAAATTTAATTTTATTGCCATTTTGCATTTCTACATACAACCTAAAAGGATCTGGACTCGAAATTGTAGAATATGAATCCACATAATCTAACATTGCCCATGATATAAGATGATAAATTTTCGCATTCCAAGGTTGTCTATCTGGATCGCATTCATTCAACCAACGTTTTAGATGGTCATGATGATTAGACGAAATGATAATGGAGTATGAATCTTTAGGTGTAGTGGTGTTGACAAAATCTACGGTTTGGTTTAACTCATCTTCTATTTTATTTTTACCTGTGATAAATTTCGAATACTCTAAAAATTTATCTTTCCTGTGATGATGTGAAATTGTAAAACAATCCAAAACATCGTGTCTGACAATAACCTTTGGTTTAAGTACAGACACCATAGAATTTTTATTATAATACGTGGCGTTCGCTACATCTGGACATTTAACAAATACATGCTCATCTCCTGTGACTATAGCTTCGGCTCTATCTAGATTAGAAACACTATTTTTGGTGTAATACTTATCTATATCATAAAAACCATTATTATCGTCGGCATTTAATACTCTGATATGGTAAATTTCTTCATCAATTTCTACAACTACAGCCGAATATGAATGATTAAATTCGGCTTTTTCTCCAGCTTTAGATTTGGTGTAAGATGGCTCAGATATAGTCCCGGTTGTATGCATAATCAACGGATGGTCATTTCTTTGTACAGGCAAAGAACGCATCTGAAGCTGATTATGCGGAACGATTAAGGATTTACCTTTAGATAAAACATCTAATCCAGCTAACGGGTTTTCTGTTGTGGGAGATATATTGGTATTGGGAGAAAGAATGTCAACCATTCCTCTAATACTAGCCTTACTGGTGAACAGTTTAGATTCGTCTATCGCCCATTCAAGTTCATCATATAAATTTTTCTGATAAATCGTTGGAATAATGATTAATCCAGCATTATTGACTTGACAATATGTTAGTAACGCTGCATAAAATTCTTCATTTATATTAACATTATTTTGAATTGTGGTGATTACATATTTATCACCATAAAGTATCGTAGATGGTCCAAATTTATGCTTAAAGCTAGTATCAACAAATCGTCTACCGCAGCTATTGCATAAGTAGGATTGTCTACGCTCTCCATTTCTATTTGAAACGCATCCTCTCTTTTGCAGCTTTAAGCTGCCACAAGAAGGACAAATCATATTAATTCCTTATATTATTGATTCGCTTTTCTATCAGCTAATACTTGTTCTAAAGCTTCTTCACCATAATCTTTCGCATATGAAGTGAATATTCTTTTAGCAGATTCCCATAAAATAGAAGCCAAAACTATCAAATCATTGTAGCTATCACACATACCGATTTCACGTTCTATAGACTTCGTGATTCTTTCTCTCATTTCTTTCTGAGAAGAACTTAATGGCATCATGGGGGTTTCTCCTAACCTGTTACAGTTATTTAGGAGAAGCCGCCTCTTTCCTGATATATCTATTTGGATTAATTACCCATCCTTTAGTAGGATCGAAATATGATACATTCCTTTTAAATCGAGGCTCATTCGAAATTGTTTCGAATTCCGAATATTCAAGAAAGCTCATTAAGTTCTTCTTCATAAATTTTCCTTAAACGTCCATCCCAATAGCTGCCTTATAGGTTTCTAGGATTGTTTCGTCTTGAAGTCTCTCGTCTCGTGTCTTCTTACGAAGTTTTACAATTTCTTTCAAAATCTTAACTTCAAATCCGTTTGACTTGGCTTCAATGTAAATATCCTTTCTGTCATCTTGTGATCCCTTGATTTCTTCATTGATATTCTCAATTCTTTCAATATAACGCTTAAGTTGTTCTTCTGTGGATGTAATGCTCATAATATATTCTCCTTAAAATCTAATTCCTTGACCATTAAATTTTGATTTTTGGTCATCTTCTATTAACGGTTTAGTTTGGGTAACATTATTATCATCTATGTCATATAATTTCATCCTTGATCTATCAATTCCAACAACAAATCTTGTATAATAATCTAAAGGGCCGTATCTATTTTTTAATTGTTTCATCATTAGTTGATGAGCAGCTTCTAACTCTTCAGTTGATATGAGAGCTAAAACCAGATCAGCTGTATGAACAATACCCATAGATTCAGATGTGGCGGTTAAATCTACATCTGAAACATTGTAGCCATCTCTATTAAATTGAGTGGCAGTGACAATTGGAACATCAAATTCGACTGCTAATGCTCTCACCTCTTCTGCTACAGATTTTACATAACCATAGCTACCGCCGGGACCACCCATTTTAACTCTGGATGAGATACAAATATTTAAGTAATCGATGTAAATAATATCTGGAATAAAATTCTTCTTGACCTTCAACTCATTAAGAAGATGTCTAAAATGTGAAGCCCCGGCAGAAGAGGTTGGATATTCTTTAACTATCAATTTACCAGTAGTTTTATCTTGAATTGATTTTATCTTCTTTAAAAAGGTTTCCTTGGGAAGCAATTCAATATCATCCATCGGCATATTCATAAGATTAGCATCGATACGCTGAGAAATTGCTTCTTCTGACATCTCTAGAGTAATATAGAGAACATTTTTTCCTTGCTTAAGGTTATTGGCCGCAAAATGGCACATCAGAGCAGTTTTACCAACACCTGATGCTGCTATTAGAAAATTAAGCGTCTTGCGTTTTAGACCACCTTTGGTAATTTTATTTAAAAGATCTATATCAAATGGAATTTTATACTCAGATTGATGATAAAATTCATATCTGGATTCTGCATCCTCTGTATAATCGTGCCCAATATTATTGTCAAATGACACACTGAGAGCTTTAGTGAGTAGATCTGGAATTAATCCTCTACTAGTTTCGGCATTCTTTTCTCCAAGAATTTCAATAGAGCCTTGAATCGCATTACAAAGCGCCCTATATTGACAATATTTTTCAGTCTCATCAATAAGCCATTCAGTGTCATCCATTGTAAGATTCTGAAGGCCATCTATTCTGGCCTTCAGATCGTTATATTGTACTTCGGTTAAGCCAGTTATTTTCTCGTAAGAAATTTCTAGCACTTCTTTTGTAGGAATTTTATTGTAACGTTGAACAAATACATTTATCAATTTAAATAATATTTGTTCGGTTGTAGAAGTAAAATATTCTTTGTCTAGATAAGGAATAGCTCGTCTAGAAAAATCTTCATTACAAATAAGATTATTAATAATCGTTTCTTCAAGTTTCATTTAAAGTCCTATTATTCCGAGTCGTCTATATCATCCAACTCTTCATCTAATTCTATACCAATATCGTCTACAATTATAGATCCGTTGGCAACTCTATAATTATCCTCCACCCATTTAGCAAACGAAGGTGAATTTAAAATAGGATCCCAGAACTCTTTATTATTGGTTCCAGCTTCTCTATAATTCTTATCTTCAATTTCACCAGTTTCCATATTGACACGTTGATACCACCCTTGCTTTGGTTTGATAACATGCCCAGAAATAAGTGCCATATCTAGCAATCCCGACCAGCGCATAATACCGCCATCGTATCTAACTGAAATTGCGATTTTAGATTTCTCTCTCACATATCTTGATTTTTCAACATTGACGATAAAATCGTAACCTAAAATTTCACCAGTTTTAATTGATTTTTCTTGTTGACGACCAATAATAAAAATATTATCGGCAGAATAATATGAGCCTGTTCCTCCACCAACTTTTTTAATCTTACCACCACTTGCTATGTCATCATATGTGTGATTGACTGTTATAAGCGGAATATCCTTGATTGTCAAGTGCGGAGTTATCATTCGAAATAACCCTTTGAGCTGTTTAGCTCTAGTCATATCTTCAGCGCCATTTTCCTTCAGGGCATTATCTACCTCTCTCTTAGAGGCAGAGTTTCCGATGGAATCGACTAAAATAATGACATGTTCGCCACGCTTGATGTCATCTAACTGGTGCATAATATCGAATTTAAGTTCTTCAATGTTCATAATCGGAACATGCCAAACTTTTGATGTATCAATACCAAAAGCCTCGAAATATCCTTGAGGGCTACCAAATTCGGTATCATAGAATATCATGACGGCATCAGGATACTTATCCATGTAGGATTTGGCCAGTAGTAAGCTGAAAGCAGTTTTAAAATGTTTAGATGGACCAGCCCACATAGTGTGGCCGGGAGTCAAACCTCCTGCCAAAACCCCAGATAATGCAATATTTATTGCAGGAACTGGTGTTTGAATTACATCTTTTTCGTTGAAGAATTTTGATTTTTCTAAAATAGATGCATCTGCAATAGTAGAATTTTTCTTAAATCGTTTTAAAAGTTCAGACATTTAAATTCCTTAAAATAAACTAGCACTGTCTTCGGACTTCCATCCTATGACATCACATATAGTTTTAATTGGGCTATGGAAAGTTGCGTTAAATTGTTTGTCATAATCAACAAACTGATCTAATCCTAATTGTTTAGGTAACACATCGACAATGGATATCACATTTTCATGTGCTGGGTTTGGCATCTTCATATAACAGTATTTTATCTTGGACCCATCCGATATCCTTTCATACTTCATTTCTAGGCCATTGTCAAGCAATAATTTATTATAGACAAGCGCACCTCTTGAATGAATAGGAGTCCCCCCCGAATAAAGGTGGACCTCATCATAGTATTTATCCACGTTTGAACATGTTTTGGCAGAGGAAATGTCTTCTATAGGATAAGTTTTAAACTCCTCTCTAAAAGATTCCACTAGATCAACTAATTGATCTTCCGTGCCAGACAAAAATATTTTTAAGGCTTCTTTCATCCTAGTGCGACATATTTCTGGGGTAGAAGATTTCACAACTTCCAATCCAACTGCCTTTATATAAGGTTCGCTTAATCGGTTACCTTCATTATCCCAGACAAGTAACGCATAATTCTTTTTCTTTCTCCAAATTCCACGTTCAGCAATAACTTCTCGTTTCATTTTCAAAAATTGTTTATACGCATTCGATGAATCAGCTATTTCTTGAAAATTATTATTAATAACAACTTCAAGACGTTGCTTACATACTTTATCAATAAATGTAATGATTTCATCTTTAGATTTATCATTACAATATTTTTTTATCATTGGAGTTAATTGGAGATAAACAGAGTCGGTATCTGTTGCAATCCAATATTTACCCGGCCCAACCATTTTAATCATGTAATCTTCTAACGATTGTCCGACATATTGAATATAGTATTGGCCGCTGATTGTGATAGCCTCGGCAAAATCAACTTGATACCACCTAAAACTACTGTTGCCGATAGCCCCGTATAAGGAGTTTAGGATGACTTTAAATGCCAACTGCATAATGTTGGCTCTATTTGCCTCTGCCGCCTGTATGGCTTGTTCTGACGAATCTCCGGCTATCTTAGCAGCTTCTACCTTTCTTTCGGCACTCTGCATTATTTTTTTCCAGTAATCTCTCTTTTCTGTAATAAGTAAGATCAATTCTGGAAAAATTCCAATCTTATCACGACGCCAGCAGGTTCCATTCATGGCCACCGCATAATCCCCTACTTCACTGATATCTGGTAATCCACTATCTAATAAATTTAAAACATATGGATAGTTAGATAACTTTTTCACAAAAGTATCAGGACTCATATTGTATTGGACCATTAAGCTTGGATACAAACTTTTAACGTCGAAAGATGTTACCCAACCATGGGCACCAATTACAGGATCCTTAACGAATGCCCCTTTATATTTTGCATCTTTTCTTCCACTAGCATACTTATTCACAATCATACCATTATCCATCATATGATTGTGAATGATTATATCCCATAGAAGAACCGAAGTAAAACAATCTTCAATATTAATTTTAGCAGTATATGCAATGGCCAATGCCAAGTCTATAAGAGTTAATTTTTCTTCTAGTCTAGTAACTAGCTCAACGTCTTGAATATTATATTCTATGAATAGTTGTGGATTTTTAGAATACAAATCATCCAAAGACTCATAATCAGAGTAATCTAATTTCTTTTCTTTTAATTCAACGTATGAAATATGATTTAACTTATAGCTTTCTTGGGTTTTACCAGAAAATTCTATGTAAAGCCGACGATAATCTAAAATGGCAACTCCATATAATCGATAAACTGTTTTAAATTTATCTTTATATACCTCTACCTCTCGTTCGCCTATAATCCCAAATGGTGAAAGTCTTTTAGCAATTTCCTCGCCTAACAGGTGTTTGATCCTATTATAGATGTACGGAATATCGAACAATTCAATATACCAACCAGTTACGATATCAAATGCCATATTTTTCCAAAATCTTAAAAATTTTGAAATCAAATCTATTTCATCTGAACATTTTATCTGAATAATATCATCTCTATGCTTCTTATAATCGCAGAAATGAAATACATAAAATGTGCGGCGGAATTCAACTGTTATGGCAGTTATCTCGAATTCAGCTTTATATGGATCTGGTACGACAGATTTACTACCAGACTTGGTTTCAATATCGATATTAGCAATACGTAGCTGGTTTCTATCGAATTTCACCTCATTTGGAAAGGTTTCATTTAAGAAATTATATACCCACTTTTCACTTCCCCAATATTCACGATCCTTTAAATTATCAATATTGTCATTAGCCTTTATCCAATCCCGAGCCTCACTCATAGAATTAAAAGTGATATCTTTAAGATTAATATTATCAATCGAATTGAATGGTGACTCAACATCTCCATCATTTCTGACATATAAAGTAGGCTCATACTTAACTTTACGGTGGAGTTTCTTACCGTCCTCATACATGGAATAATAAATTAAGTTGCCACGTCTAAAACATTCTGTATAAAATTTCATTTTAACTCCAAATCATTAATCTAATGAATATTCCTTATCCTCTGCATGAGCCAAGAAATCATTCAGTTTATCTATTTTACCAAGATTTCGCAAAGACTTAAACACTAGATTTTCTAATGCAAATTCTCCAGATTTTTGAATACCAGAGGATCGCATTTTATAAAATCTACGTTTAAGAGACTTAATCTGTTCAATTTTTTTCTTGGTTGAAAATGAAATATCGCTGGTTAACCCATCGATCTGTTTCATATAATATTTAATTTTTCTGATCATATGGGGGTCATCGTATGATGATTGCACATCTCGTTTAGAAGGTTTAGAAATCCATTTCTCGTGTATCAGAGAATATACTCCTTGGTCAGATTTAGGAATCTCGGATTTATGATCTTCTGCATACAACTCTACCGGATATCCCTTTACCCTTATATGAGGATGATGCACAGCCCATAGAACTTTCTTATCATACAACCAATCTTCGACAATATCAAGATCTTTTATCACCTTTCCTAGATCGACAATTAAATGTATGTCTATGTCACTGGCATTTGTATAATTATAATTACAATTTCCCCCTGTGATGACAATATCTTTAATGGCAGAAAATGGGATCCTAGAAAAGTCTGCCCAATCATGGGCAATCCGTATCAATGCCTGATGTACATCAGATCTTAACGTATCATGATCATCCCAAATTTTTGAATTTAATGTATCATGATATGCAAGAGTAGTATCAAATTTTTCTTTTGCTTCTATAAAATGTGAAAATGAAACCATCGAAACCTTCTATTGTATAAATATGATAGATACAGTATTTATGTTTCGGAGAATAATGATGTTTTTGATACCAACACCTTATAAATTTCTAATTGCGATTTTAGGAGCTTTCTCTTTATTATTAGGAGGATTTTTCTATGGAAGACATGTTGGGAATTTGGATTCTAAAGTAGCCATAGCGAATTTTAATCAAAAGGCGCAAGCTACCCAAGTAGTTTATCAAAAAGTAGCTGGTCCAGCTACTACAAAAATAGTGACACAGTATGTTGATAGATGGCATACTATCAAGGAGAATGAAGATGTTAATAAACAAATCGCTGAAAATGTTGTGCCTGACCATGGCATTCTTAGCAACGGCTGGGTGCGGACATACAATAATTCAGCCGCAGCTACAGCCATTGATCCTGCCAGCGCAGCTGACGCAACGCCCTCAGGAGTTGCAGCCAATCAAGCTCTTGGCACCATCACAGACAATAACGCAACCTGTAATAGTTGGAAAGCCCAATTAAATGCACTTCTAGACGCTATCGAGGCACATAACAATGCAATTGATCAAGCAAATTCAGGAAAGCCTTTAAAATGAATCAGACAATATTAGAACTACAACAAAAAATTGGTATCAAAAATCCAGATGGGGTATGGGGAAAAGAAACTTATTCCGCCGCAAAAAACTACTTTAATTTGACCAAAGATAGAGCTGCACATTTTTTCGGTCAGTGCGCTCATGAATCTTGGAATTTTACAGAATTTTCAGAAAATTTACATTATTCTGCTGAAAGATTAAAAGAAGTATTTCCAAAGTATTTCCCAACAGATGAAATTGCCAACAATTATGCCAATAACCCAGAAAAAATAGCGTCTAGAGTGTATGCTAATCGAATGGGTAATGGTGATGAAGCCAGCCAAGATGGGTGGAATTTCAGAGGTAGAGGTGCAATCCAGACAACAGGAAAATACCAATATACTTTACTTTCACATCATCTGAACAATCCAGACATAATTAAAACCCCAGATATCGTATCTACAAACGAAGCATTCGAATCTGCATTATTCTTTTTCGACCAAAACGGGTTATGGAAAATATGTGATGGAGGGGTAAATCTAGCTAATGTGAAAAAAATTACTAAAATAATTAATGGTGGATATGATAGATTAGATGACAGAATGAATAAAGTTAAATTATTTTCTACTTGGAATTAAGAAAAGAGGGGAATTATTCCCCTCTTTTTATTTTTTAACACCAATACTATATTTTGGTTGTAATATCCATTTACTCTTATCTTTATGAGATATAATTTTAAGATGAGATATCGGCACAACCGGAGTAGATGTCTTAGATGGATCTACAATGGTAATTAGTTCCCATTCATCTAAAAGATTTATGATGCTATTTCGTCTGGCTGCGTCATTTTCTGAAAAATCAGTATGACGTTTACCATCCAATAAAAATAGTTCCTTAAAGTGAACGATGTAATATTTACCTTGTTTATGTAAAATATGACAAGATTGAAATAATGTATTCGTTCTCTTTGATGCCACACCAATTCGTGTGAGGGTTTCTTTGACTAATAGGAACCCGTCATCGTCGTTTAATTTTACTTCGATTAAATTTTCAATCATTTTATCCACCAATTTCTGTTTTTTTTATTATTTCACTTAACTGTTCCGTAGTCAAAACAAGAAGATATTCTTCTGCCTTCGTATAATTACAGTTAAAATATATAGAAATTTTCTCTACTTCATCTGAAATAATACGTTTTGAATGCTTCGCAGATATACGCTTTCTCTTATTTAGAGAATGAAAATAATAGTCATATTGCATGATTGCTGGTAAATTTGGATATTTATTTATCTCATTGGCATATAAACAGCTATCACTAAAATATGATAGAGTTTTATTTGTCAACCATTTATTATATCCTGATAACGCTAGATCAGGATCAATTGCGTCCCTAACAAAATTATTTTTTGTATGTGAGACTGCGTTTATATAATCAAACGGACCACTCATTTAAACGTACAAGTCCCCATTATTTCCAAAATTGCAGCTGCTAGATTAATTTCGGGATTAGCAACAAAAGCATTTTGATATTGATACTTAGCTAAAATCAAAATTAGATCAGGAATGCTATGACCTTCTACCAAATCATAAGCCCCATCATATATTTTTTTAAACATATGATCCATATCAATGTCAGAATGTTCACCTATCCACTTTCTGGCTGTACCAAAATCTTTTACTTTTAATGCTTTTATTAGATCATTAAAATGAGTATCAGAGAAGTTAACAAGGATATCCTCAGTAATTTTACCATAAGTAGCCGCCCACTTTTGTAATTCGTTAAGTGTTCGTCTCCAATCAGGACAATTTTTAGCAATGACTGTAGCTAAAACCTTACGATCATACTCGACATTTTCTTTATCAAGAATTACCATGGATCGCTTTAAAAACTGAGAAGCTAGGTTTGGTAGTTCTTTCTTTTTAAAATTAAAATCTATTACAGAACATCTACTGTCTACAATGGCATCAATAATTTTATTTTTATGATTACATGTCAATATAAAGCCGCAATTGGCAGAACATTCCTCTATAAAGCCTCTCAGAGCATTTTGAATGGCTGGGGTAAGTCCATCTGCCTCATCCAATATAACATACTTCCTACCACCTTTAAAACTGACTGTAGAAGCAAACCCTTGGATCAATGTACGAAGATTATCAATGTTACCATCCTTTGATCCATTGATAAGAATATAATCCGCATCCATCTCGTTAAGCATAGCTTTAGCTATGGTGGTTTTACCACATCCGGGAGGGCCAGCTAAAAGCAAAGTTATCACTTCACCTTGTTTAACAAATTCTTTGAACATATTTTTTAGTGAGTCAGGAAGAATACAATCTTCCACTGTAGATGGGCGATATTTTTCTACCCAAATAAATTCAGTCATAATAAAACTTTCAAATTAAGATTTAATTGATTCTGTCGCAATCCAATTGGTTTGATTAGCACTAGTAAATTTTGCCAGCACTCTATTACCTTTGCCATCTGTTCTACCAAGAATCGACACTCTGTAGTCATCAGGTGTCAAAAGAACAAGATAATTCTTGTCTATTACACTCAAAAATGTTTTATCAGTTTTACCAATATGGATATTAAAATTATTTGATCCCGGATCTTTGACACCAGTAGATCTAACAAAAACATCTCCAAATTCCCCAGCAAATACGACATTTGGTAAGGATAGAACATGAGCGGCTTTGATAATAGTAGAAATATCTTCTTGGGTTAGATCAAATTCGACTATGACATCATCATAAGAATCTAAAATAGTAAATTGTTCCTCTGAAGGAAAAACTATCATACTTTCACTGGCAAATCGATAAACAACATTTTTGTTACCATCGATAATATGCATTGCATCATCCATAATTTCAATGTCTGGGTCATTAAATAATGACAAAACACCTAAAAATCCATGGAGATTGTAGATACAGAACCCCTTTTCGAATTCTGTATCTACTTTTGATTTAGAAACCACAGTTTTAGCCGCTGTCATACTAGAGATTATATTACCCGGCTCAACTTTAAGTCCTTGGTTCATCCTCGAATAATTCTTCAGCACTGCAATTGTATTTTCACCTAATTTCATATTAACACTCCAAAATCATAATTTCAATATATTGTATAGAATTAAACGGCTATTGTCAAGCCTTCTTTCCTAGTTTAGACGGATCTGCTGTAGCAGAAACTCCAATTGAAGCAATGTCAGCAAGAGAACCACCAAAAGTATAACTTCCTGTATGGGTAAGTTTAATCCATGGGCACAGCCAAACTTTCAATCCAGCTCTACGTGCCCATTGACAAAACATGTAATCTTCTGATAGATACCGATTAGAATATTCAAATCCAAAAGCAGATTTCTTTGTATCATCTATAAAAGATACAACCTCTTCAGGCGTGGCAGAAGGATTATCTTCGAAAAACTTACGAATTTCCCGAGTGATATTTGAATGCTTGTTATCTATAACAGCATCAAATGCCATAGAAATTTCTCTTGTCCCATCGAATGCTGCTGTTCTAACATGGTCAGGCTTATAATTAAGCTCTGGATATGCTGTGACATATTTTTCCAATGATGAACGACGAATCATCATAAACCCTGTACCAGATTCCAAAACTTCTTCTGGTTGGTCTAATCTGATCTGACTTTTACCGCCAGCTGGATTGAAGACATAATCTCCGACAAATTTTTCTAGCACATTTGGATCTTGGTCTGCAACTCCTAAATCACATGCAGCTTTAATTTTTTCCCAACTAATGCATTTCTTCGGATATGGGGCGCATAAAACATCATATTCACTCTCATCACTCATTAATGCAAGCATACCAATGACATCGTTAGCGTCAAATCCAATATCAGAATCGATAAACATCATATGAGTACAATCTGAGCGTAGAAACTCATCTGCACAATATGCTCTGGCTCTAGTGATCAAGGATTCATTAAACAAATAATAATACCTAATATTCACTCCATAATGTGCCGCTAATGCAACCAAATCATTAGAAGATTTGGTATAAGATCCATGGGCCATACCACCATACATGGGGACAGCAATTAGGAGAGAACGTTTTCTTAAATCATTAATATCGATGGATATTTCCATAAATTATTTTTCCTTATTATATTCTAAATCGTGTACATGTAATTGAATTATTGCATAATGAATAACTTTCATCATGTCTTTTCTCCATTCGGCAGGAGTACCTTTATGCCCATATCTTTGGGCATATTTTAAAATATTACCGACACAAAATCCAGTTCCGTGACCTCCATCGATAATAAATTCTGTAGCTTGATAATTATTATGGGAATAATGCTCGCCATATGTTCCATCAATATAATCAGATATCTCTTTTAGAGTTTGACCTTCATTATATTTATATGGAATAGTGGGTATTTTCTCTTCCACATTTTCTGGTAGCTGAACCATAAATCCGCCAGTTCTAATAGTATGTATAATATCAAATTGATTTGGATCTATATGATTGAATTGTGGATTAATTTCTTTTTTCATTTTTCACCTTTTTCATTTTCTTCAATGCAATATCACGTTTCAACTTAGAGAGATGATCATACATGGTTTTCCCATTTAAATGATCGAATTCATGTTGGAATGCCCTAGCTGTTATACCCTCAAATCTAAAACTATTAGCTTGACCATTAATGGAGTTGTATCTTACCTTGATCCAGATAGGTCTTTTTATACTAACTAATTGATTGGGAAAACTTAAGCATCCTTCTTCTAAATCCACTAACTCTTCTGCCGACTCTAAAATTTTTGGATTTATGACAACTACTGGTTCTTCGCCTCGTAAAACAAAAACTTGTAATGGTATGCCTATTTGAGGTGCAGCGATACCAATTCCATAATTATCATTCATCACTGTGATTAATTGGTTGACTAACTCTATGATATTACATTGTGGATTCATAAAATTGAATTTTTCACAAGGGGTTTTTAAAATCCTATCGTCGCTACTTACTAATTTCATAATCTGTTATCCTACTAAAATCATGCACTTTTTCAAATTTTATCACATTATCGAATCCTTCTAGCATCGATTCTCTATGCGATATAACAAAAATATTTGTATTTTTAAATGATTTAGAAATAATCCCGGCCAACTGATCTACTCCATCAGTATCAAGAGCGCCGTCCATTATTTCATCCATAACTAAAAGATTTGTATTGACACTATTTCTAAGTTTAGATATATCTCTCCATGTAAATAATAGAGCAAGATCTAATCTTTTTTTCTCTCCTTCTGAGAAGGATCCATAAGAAAATTCATCTCTAAATCTAGATTTAATGGTTTCTTTAAACGTTTCGTCTAACTCAAATCCAACAGGCAAATCTAAAATAGCCAAATATTTTCTTATCAGTTTGTTAATAATAGGAATATATTTTTTTATAATTTTGGACTTTATCCCACCATCCTTCAACAAAGTGGCAGCTATATCTAATACCTCTCTATCGAGAAGTAATTGACCTCTTTCGTTATCTTTAAATTGTTTTTGAGATTTCAAATTATTTAATTTGACTATTTCTTCAGAAACGTCAGATTGGGCATCTGACTCTGCTCTGGATATATCGTTATTTATCTCTTGTATATATGCAGATACGGATGACATATAAGCTTGAATTCTAGATTTGGCAGAAGATAATTCATCTACTATACGCTTATTATCTATATTTTTTTGCAATTCTATATCCATATCAGATATTTGTTGAGATAATTTATCAATAGCTGCTAAGATATCTTGCTTCTTTAGAGATTTATTGCCTACAATGTCAGATTTAAATTCTAAATCTATATCTTGCTTACAAGTCGGGCAGGAATCATTTGTCTCATAAAATGAGATATCTTGATTGTTTTTATTATATTGATTTCTTAATTGGCTTAATAACAGAGACATTTTATCTCTACGTGAGGATAATCCTTTAACGTCTTGTATATTACTATATGCCTCTGAATAAGAAATATTCAAGCAATCCAATTCGGCTTGATAATTAATCAACTGTTCATTTGCGCTTATTAATTTTTTTTGTAATGCTAGTATTCGATCCTTCGAACCATAAGATAATTTCTCTATCATTAACTCTTTACCAATAATAGTCTCTTCTAGAATTCTAAGTTCTGAAGTATAGTCTTTTATATTTTCTTTATTAGAATCTACTTTCTTTTTTAAGATGGCATTCATAATAGAAAATATTTGTAAATCTAGAAAATCTTCTACAACTATTCGACGTTCTGGCCCTTTTAATTTCATAAATGGAGTATAATCGACAGAACCCAGAACAACTATTTGTCTAAAACTTTTTGTATTCATTTTAATAATAGATGTTTCTAAATATTTTTGATAATCACGACCATCCGCTTCTTGATTTATCATCTTGTCATCTTTCCATATTTCAAATATGGTAGGCTTCATTCCCCGTCTAATCATATAAGAACTGGATCCTATAGAAAATTCAATTTCTACTAGTAATCCTTTTTTATTAATAGAATTAACTAATTGTGGTTTATTAATATCACGAAATTCAACTCCAAATAAGGCAAACGACAACGCATCCAGAAATGTAGATTTGCCAGATCCGTTTTTGCCAATAATTAACGTTGAATTATGCTCAACAAGATTGAGTTCTGTGAAAGAATTACCGGAACTCAAAAAATTCTTATATCTTATTTTTTCGAATATTATCATTGCTACCCATTATATGATGCTTCTAGATACATATCTGTAAATAGGGAATGTAGATTATTTCTTTTTTCACCATCTATATTAGATGAGTCTATTGATCGATGTAGTATTTCTATGGTATCATCTGGGGTTGCGTCCAATATTTCACCGTCTACTACTTCTAAATCTAAAGAAAACTCTACATTTTCTACTTTTAAATCTAGCGGATTTACTTTTTTAATACTAGTTTCAAATTTGTCAAACCAATGTGCATTCAATTTATTGACCACGATCAATTTCACATACGTTCCTGAATATTGAGAAAAGTCATGCTCAGGATAAGAAGTCCATTCAGAATCATCATAATAAATTTTATGGAACATCCTATACGGGTTTTCTATAAATGTCAATGATATATTTTCTGTATCATAAACATGAAAACCTTTTGGATCTTTATAATCTGCCCATGTCATCTCATATGGACAACCGAGATAATGTATTTTGTTATTGCTGGATCTATGATGAAAGTGACCAGAACATACTAAATTGAATTTTGAAAATACATCTGAAGTCATACCTCCAATATGAGGTTGTCCCTTATACATTTCAAATCCTGCCAGCTCTAAATGTCCAAATACAGTGGACGATAGAGAAGATTTTATCGCTGTGGTTGTAGCTGAAGCAGTCTCTTGACATATCCAAGGCACAAAAAGGACTGTGTGACCGTCAAATGAGACTTCGGTAGGAGTTGGGTACACTTTAACGCTTTTATAGTCCCCTAGAAGCAAATCTGGGGAATTTATAGATGTAAGATTTTTGAATGGCGTACAATGATTACCAACAATAATATGTAGGGTAATTCCCCTCTTTTCGATTTCATCAAACCAATATGAACGACAACGATCTAGAGAATCATAATCTATAAACTTACGCTTATCGAAGGTATCCCCTAGATCTATAATGTCTGTTATATTATGTAAATCGATGTATGGAAAAAATACATCATCATAAAATTTTTTAAAATAATCATGTAGTCCTATATTTCCATTCTTTGCACCGAAATGTTGGTCAGTAATACAGGCTATTTTCATTGAGGTTAAAACTTCTTTCCATGATATTTTTTCAAAACATCTTCACAATATAATTTTATATTTTCTAATGTAGATGCATAATTGAATCTTACATCAGAACGCTGGCTCTTGTCAAGCGCATTTTCTCCGATTTGTTGCACGATAACCGGAATATTCCCTTTATTCATTTTCAGTTCCTTCATCAAATATAGACTCTTTGGCCTTTTTCTTAAACTTATCTCTCTTTTCCTGTGCAGCTTCTTCGTATTCTGATATAAAACGTTGCATGTTTTCATGTATTTCAGGTGAAATAGCATAATCACCACCATCTGTTGTAGTAAAATTAGAACTACCTAATATCATATTTTCCATACTCTTCCATTTAATATATTGCTCTTTTCTTTCGTTATTAATACGATGAAAGAAAGAATTCTTTACGGTTTGTGTAAAATACGAAAACGGATTATTCGATTTATCTGGATTAAAACTTTTGATATATCGAATACAATTTTCTATGCCATCGTCTACCATTTCTTCTTTATACGAATAGCCAACAAATCGATATTTACTAGCTAATTTATTGGCAATCTTCATGAAGCATTCTCCAATATAATTGGGAACCTGAGGATATTCGTCCTCACACTCTTCTGCCTCTCTACAGGCGTAAATATATTTTCTCATTTCCTCATAAAACTTTTTGTTATCAATATAATATATGGATTTTTTCTTAGGTGTTACGGTACTCAATTCATTTTCCTCTTGACAGGCTCTAAACATGTGGTTATAATCTTAGTGTGCTAAGCAAAAATTTATAAACTTTCTAAACCTTATATGGATAGTTTATAAATCTTAAAAGGGAATTTCTCTTTGGAATAAATTATACACCTCTTTATGAAGTGGGTCAATGTAAAATTCCTTGATGTTCCTTTGCTCAGATCGTCTACAATATCGTAGAGATAGGCTACTTTTTTAGTTTCGTGTAATCGAAGCATTCTACCTATCGACTGAAGAACCTTTATCTTGCTTTTAGAAGGTGAGGCAGCAATCATGTGGTGCATCTTATTTATACTGATGCCTGTGGAGGTCGTTCCAAGGCTGGCAACAATGATGGCATTTTCATATTCTTCTATGGCAGTTCTGATCTCTTCTCTAATTTTAACAGGAATGGTTCCATCTATGTAAAAAACTGGATGATTTGTTTTTAATTTTAACTCATCATAAATTTCTTTACCTTGATCTCTATTTTTAAAAAATATTAATTTATTACCTTTTAATGAAAGAGCTAGATTTACAATGAATTTAGTTCTTTTTTTATACATCGTTAGGAAATCTATTTCTTCTGGATATGTTTTACCGACCATTGCTGATTTCTTAGCATCATATTTCATTTTATGAAAATCAGATATTACAGAGTCTGGATATCGTAATACTATACATTTTACCTTAAATTCTGTAGCATATCCATTATCAATCAGCTCTCTGGTGGTAGTAGATTGGAATGGTGCCCCAAATATCCCTTCTATAGTTGCTTTATTGATTTCTATGTCATCTAGTGTACCAGTGGTTCCGAACCTATATTTTACTTTATTCATTTTAGAAAAAATGGATATTAATGTTGGGGCTTTTGCTCCATGAGCTTCATCTCCAATAGCTACGTCAAATTGGGTATACCATTCATCAGGTATCGTAGATTTTCCGTTTTCTAAACTTTGCCAAGTTGTTAAAGTAACTTTTTCCTTTACCAATGATTTATTTAATCCATCAGTTGACAAATGGATCGGATCTGTGTATCCATAAGATATGAAATCAGAAGCCATTTGTTTGATTAAGCCTAAAGATGGAACTATGATAATAGTTTTCATGTTATACCATCTCATTATTACGTATATAATAAGAGATTTTCCAGAGGATGTAGGAGATAATAAAGTTCTTCTATTTGATCTGATGCACTTTAAAATACTATTTACCTGATAATCTCTTATTTCAAGCCATTCTGGAAGATTTAAACTATGAATAAATTGACGTATTTCATGCTCAGACACATTACTATGATAAAATTCTTTATCGAATGTGAGATGATAGCCACATTGATCACAATATTTTTTAACTCTTTGTGCCAGACCTTTATACAGTAGGCGAGTTCTTTGGTCTAGAAGACGAATTTTTCCATCCCATTTATTATTCTTAAATCTCTTATCCCATTTGTAGTTATCAGCCATAAATGTAAACTCTTCTCCTAATTCATTTAGGACAGATTGTTCGCATTCAACTTTACAATGGGTTTCGTTATATTGTTTGAGATGTACCTTGGTTACCAACTTAATCCTGCCATTAATTTCTGATAGTCTATACTATTCTTAATTGTATTATTTCTGTATGCCAATGATTTTAAAATTTGATCTAGAACATTAACTTTTTCTGTTTGTAGGGCTTTTCTTTTCATAATTTTTTGAATTTCCTCGTCACACATGACATAATTTTTAAGATCTTCTTTTAAAAGAGTCATCTGAAAAGGTAATAAATTCTTACTTTTTAAGAATTCAGAATCTGTATTTTTACGGCCAGCAAAGTAGTCATACTTATCTTTAAAAATTAATCTAAATTCTTCTTCTAATAATGATAGTGATACTTTTTCAATAGCATAATATCTTAAATATTTACTATGTAATTTTGGGGTAGATAAAGATTCCTTAGATAAATTCGTTTCATCTATAACTGTATCTATGTCCCATTCACTTAAAATATCATCTAATTTCATTTTAACCCCTTAATTGTGCATATGTATATTGTCTAAATGACATTGTTAAACTCGCTGTTATTACGGATTGATTATCTGCCGTAGTCTGAAGCTCGAATCCAGACAAATGAACTGGCAACATATCTTCAAAAGTTATTTGAATATTTGGAACCAGTTCATTTGTCATCAACGTTAATGTAGCAAAACTTTGTACTCCATCTACAGATCCAGCTGACGCATTATATGCAGGAATTGATTGTTCTGAGCTATATGGTCGCCCTAATTGAACCATCCAATCATATATTTCAAAATAACCACTTAAATTTTCATCAAGTATAAATGAAATTTCCAATTCATCGTATTCGATATGATCAGCTGCCAAATTTAAAGGTCTAAATGGTGTTGGTGCTAATAGCTTTGGTAATGTTACTCCGGGAAATCTAATTTTTTGTATAAAATAATTAAAATTAGGTGCCCTAGGTATTTGAATTTTTCCAGCTACTGGTTGAAGAAAATTGACTGTATTTGGAGTTGTAATTGCCATTTCTATAATCCTTGTTTATTATACCATATTTATCTAATTTGTCAATGTAATTTTTTAGTTGACAAGAGAATATATTGGATATATAAAGTCTTCATTAGAGGAGACTAACTATGGAAGCTCAAATTTTCGCACTGTTTATGAAGATCTATGACGAATGCATTACTCAGGGTATGCCACATGATGAAGCTGTAATTGTAGCAGATAATGATGTTAATTATCTGATCGGAAAACTTAAATCATCTCGGAAATAAAAAAGGGGAGCCGAAGCTCCCCTTAATGTTTGTAACAATATTCTTTAATATTAAAGAATATTGTTGATAAGAACACGACGATAATAAACGTTTGTGTTCTGAAGAATTGCACCCGGAGTAAGTGCGTTTGGATTTGCACCGAACGCAAATGGGTTTGCCACGATACCATAACGGGTTTTGAATCCGATTTTTGGCTGGAATGTATCCTGTCCGACAGCACGAACCATCTGTAGTGGCACGTATGGGCAATAGAAGATACCTGCGTCAAATGCGGAAGCTCCCTTATAACCAACGGTCATATAGTTACCAGCAGCATAAGGATCAATATATACTCGCATACGACCATTTAGGACACCTGCGAAAGTATTACCAGTATCGTCAACTTCAAGGTTATTCGAATTTAGCGCCGGAGCATAGTCTAGGACACCCGCCATATTCAATGCAGATGCAACATCTGACGAACATACTAGGATATTACCCTTACCACGTCTAGTGTCTTTAGCAATTCTATTAGCTTCACGTTCAATTTGGAACATAAGACCCTTGAATTTTTCAACAGACCAACGACCGTTAGAATCGATGTCAAGGTCAAATACACCAGCAGTTGTGGTTTCAGCAGCACCTGTTACAGCTGTTACGTTAATTGTACGAACAACTTCACGGTTAATTTCTGCAAGAATTTCAGCAGACAGAATAGTAGACAATTCTGTTTCAGCATCAAGACCATGAATTGCCTTCAAATCCTGTGCCAATTCGATTGTGTATTCGGCCTTCAATGCACGACCACCAGCAGTGACAGTTACCTTATCGATACTGAATGCCATCTGGTTGAAGTCAACGTTACCAACAGAACCAAGAGCTTCTAATTGTGCAGTTGGTGCGCCACCAGCAAAGTTATACAACTGAGAGTTACCAGAAACAACGGTAGATGTGTTAACACCATATACGCCACCCCAAGTCTGGTTTGCCTGACCGATGTTTGCAACGTTACCAGATTCACCATAAGTGGATTGACCAGTATTGGCTTCATTATAGAACGCATTTGCACCGCTCTGATTGTTATACTGTGGACGTAGAGCGAAGATCAGACCTGTTGGACCTGTCATAGGCTGAACACCGCAAATATCGTATGCGATCAAGTTTGGCATTGCTCTACGAACTAGAGAAATCAATACTGGATCGTAATTCTGGCTACCACCAGATAACGATGTTGGAAGAGCGCCTGTGGTTTCCGAAAGAAGAGAAACCTGTTCTCCACGAGAAGCAGCCTCTACAAGAGCAGCTTCTGTATTTTCTAGAAGCTGCGAGACAACGTATCTCTTATGGCCTTCCAGCTTTTGAAGCCCCGGAAAGTCAAGAACGTCTCCCCACTTCTCCTGAATTACTTTATTGTTCATTTGGTTAACTCCCTATCTTATAATTATATGGGTTAAAATTATTTATGTTTTTTGTTATTTCAAGGTTCTAGAAAGTGCATTTACATACATTTTCATACTAGGAGAGACTTGAGTTTCGTCGTTTTCGCCAGATACGTCTTCTGTTAATGGCTGTGCGCCAGAATTAATAGTAGATTTTCCTGTGAAATAGGTTTCTTTTATAGTATCTATTTTAGTTTTCAAATCATTTACTGTTTCATAGCTAAGATTTTCTACTAAAGATAGAAACTTTTCTTTTTGAGATACCGTTAGCCCTACAGCAGATTCTGCAACTAGATCTTTAACAGTCGATTGTTCGATCATATTTGTAAGTTCGATATTTTGCTTAAGCGATTCATTTAAACGAGCTTTTAGTGTTTCGTTTTCTGTATTAACAGATTCGAGTACGTCTAATTTCTCTTCTGCGACATTAATATAGTTTTCTTCGAATACATCCTTAAGTGTCTGGATGATATTCTCTGCCATTTGGGATTTAATTCCCTGATCCACAGCAATTTTATTTGCATCCAACCACATTTTAGCAACATAAGAAACATACTTATCTACTTGCTCTACAAGCTCATCTTGTACTACATCAATCGCTTCTTCAAGAGCAGTCGTATATTGTTCTTCTAAACGAGCTTCTATAATAGAAATTCTGGCATTCACGGTTGCTTCAAAAATAGTTGCCGCTTTAACTTTAAGATCTTCAGATATTTCTTGACCTGTAAAGATATCAGATACGCTTTCCATTGCAGCAGATGTATCAACTGAAGTAGGAGATAGGCGAATAATTCCAGTTTCACCAGCTGTTTTATCAGCAGGGCGAACAGTTGCAGCTGGATTTGCAGTCATATTTTTGAATACATCCATTACTTCCGCAGCAGAACGACCAGCTAAGTCATTTAGAATAGATGCCATTACTTCAGCTTTGGTTGTCATATCATAAGTTGTTTCGCCACCTGATTGATCAGCTGCACGAGCAGCATCACCACCAACTACAGGATCTGGTAAAACACTCTGACCATCAACCGAAGCAAATTCCTTCAGATTTCTGCCTTCAGAAATAATCTTCTTAGTTGCCATTGTTTAAACTCCTTTTGAATTCTATTTTATTTATGAAATTATTATTTTCTAACCAATTCTTTTAAGAATTGTCCAAAATATGATATACTTTTTTCGTTAATTTGGGCTATAGTAGATTTATGCATTTCTCTTTTAGCGGATTCTAATAGCTCGGATGCTTTCCAAGAACTACTTGCAATATCATATACCCATTCTACATTTTCTAAAATACCTCTAACAAATGCCTTTGGCGCAGAAGGATCAGCTACTACATCAGCTGCCGTAGACAACATAAAGTCTCCCTGAACCTCCATGATACCGTCCTTACCAGCACCGATAGATCCCATTCCTCTAGAAGACATACCTAACCACGCTCCATCTCCATGTAAGCCTTTTACAATGTCTCCAAATGGAGTATTTGTTACCTTACAGCGACCGACAACATTGTTACCATCCCATTTTAAAGATTCATGCATTACGCATACACGCTCTAAATTTATAGAAGGACCAGCTGGGTGACCAAGTTCTCCGTATGCTCTATTTTGACTGATATAATTATTACTATAAGTATTAATAGCAGATTCAAGAACTCCACGAGGGTATTTTCTACCATTTTTATTGGCAATTTCCGCCATCATAAGTATACCTTCAAGATATAATGTTTTCTTTCCAGAACCGTTATCTTCAGATATAAATGTAATATCTGACATACTTTCAGTTACTAAATCTGTAATTAAAATTGACATTTTATACTCCTGCGGTATTATATGAGTATTTTGATATCCTAAGCGCAATTGAAGATTGCAACCCTATAGTAGAAATAGTAAGATTTCCATTAGGTGAACAATTAATATTTTGGGCTAAGGTACATCCCATAGATGTAAAATCTATTTCTCCGAATGTATTGGCATAAGTTTGCCATACTACCGTGTTACCCATTTTGATTGTCCAATCGCCAGACCATGCCATTTGGCAGATTGCAATTCCTGTTATCGTTTCTGATGTATTTGCTGCAAATGCTGATAAAGCATATGAATTATTTGCTATATCCACAACACCAGCATGTCCAGCCATTTGATTTTTAATTACAGGCATTATTCGCCTCCCGCAGAAATTTTATTGAATACCGCTACAGCAGCTTCAATTAATCTAGATTTTGCCAATTTAGATTCTATTCTAGACTGAATATCCTCTTTCATTGAAGGGCCAGTTGGCTGTTCTGGTGGTAGTCCAGCAGAACCATTATCATTTTCTGGTTGTTCAGATGAAGATTGGACCAAGTAATCATATAATTTGGTGACTACATCTGAACAATTTTTAAGTTCACTGGATATAGATTCTGGAATATTTGAATTTTCTTGTAGAATTTCGAATGCTTCGGCGGCTTGTAATGCGATGCCTTCTAATAGAGATTTAGTATTGGCAGCAGCTTTACTAAAATCGCTTGCGTTTACGGAACCTAATCCCATAGATGGATTATCGGATGAAGCCGTGGCCACGTCTGCACCACCGGTATCATCACCACCAGCTTCATGCATCGAAATACCAACAATTTTTTTACTAGCAAGATTTCGTCCATTTTCACGATTTATTAATGGCCGTCTATCGGCATCGTCTATATGATCTGCCTTAAATTTCGTAGCTTTCATTTTATATTTAAGAAGTAAAGATTTAGTCAATTCAGTTAGTTCTACATGTTCGTCCATAGAACCAGCAGCACCAGTTGTTATCTGGTCGCCTTTACGACGACCTTGAGCCGGTTTTGTAGATCCTTTAAATACGTCATCACCATTACCGTTTCTATCAGCAATAGGTTTACTATTTCCTTCTACTTCACCTTGGTTTTTATAAGCCGTTTCACGTTCGGATGCAGGCATCGAATTAGGAGAAAGATAGTCGTTTGTATCTTTATCTATTTTTGCTTTAGGCATTGTCGTTCTCTTCTCCATCGAATTCAGATGCAATTTCTTGTTTCCTAGAATCCATTAGATCTTCTATTTTATCTCTAACAAGATCATCAAAATTGCTTTCTAGATCAATATTATCACCATTAATGATGTTATTTAAAATATCTCTTGCATCGGCCATATCAAAATCTCCTACTATTTATTGTATTTATGTTTTTATTTTTTTACTGGTATTCTCTTAGAATAAGATTTAGTCTTACCTTGGACTATTACTTCTTTAGAAGGGCCAGTTTGAACTTTTTTATTAGAACCATCTTCATTTTTTGGAGTTGGTTGCTGAGGTGTGTCGGAAGAACTTTCATCATCTTGTGGTCCCTCCATATAATCTGGGGGTAGAATAGATCCATCTGGTGCCAATCCTGCACTAGACATCATTTGAGCTTTCTCTTGTTGACGCTCCATATCTTCATCCATTTGTTCAAACATTTCTTCTATATCATTATCAGTCTGATGAAGAACATTAGTCTTTACCCATTCTTCAGAATAGAATTGACCTAAAAATGGTTGGATCATAGTTAAATTATTAAGTCTTCCCATTAATATTTCTGAATCTTTTAATTCAGCAAAATAATTATCTCTCTGATAATTAAAATGTATTCTATCTTTTATTTCATCCCAATCAGATTGGGCAAATATTTTCTTTAATAGAAGTTGTTTTTCCAACGCTCCTAATAATAGATTAGAAAAACGTAGACGAATTCTATCTATAAATTTTTGAAACGATAATTCGTCTCTTGTTATTTCAGAAGATCTCCCAAGATTAAATGTAGATTCGTCTGCATTAATTCTCGATATAGGAACATTTAAAGACTTATATAATTTCTTTTCAAAATAATAAACATCATCCATTTTACCTAAATTTTCACCAGCAGGTAAAGTAGTGATTTCTGTACCATTTTGACCTTCACGACGAGGAAGCCAATAATCTTCCAACATGGTCATGAATTTTCTATCGTCTCTGACGTTACCAGTGGTTGCATCATAAATTAAACGATTTTTATGCTTAGTCATCATGTCTCGCATATGTTGTTCTGCCTTAATTTTAGGCATCTGTCCAACATCGATGTAGAAAACTCTACGTTCTGGGGCACGAGATATACGGTAGATTACAGTGGCATCTTCTAATATACGAAGTTGATTAAGTGGTTTTATAGCTTTATGTAGATACGAAAGTACCAATTTACCATCTTTATCCATCAATCCAGATGTTGTATGTAGTATAGAATCGGGGGCAATTTTAAGACCTTGATTGTCCATACCAGTAGAACCAGTAGCTTTAAATCCTTTTTCGTTATATACGAAAAATTCAGCCGTATTTCTATTGATATAGACTTGCCCTTTGCGCTCTCTGGTCAATAATCGAACTTTACGAATTTTGCGAGGGTCCACATATCTTAACTCTTGAATGCCTTTCTCAGGATCATTTTCATCTATGATCACATGATAATACACTCTACCATCTACGTACCAACGTCTAAAGATTTCATACCCATAATTATTGAAATTAAGTAATTTACAAATTCTTTCGAATTCTTCATTTACCATTTTTTTAAGATTATCCGAAATTTCTTTGATATCATCAAGGTTGAGGGTAACGATTTGCTCATTACCCTCCTTAACGATAGCTTCGTTAGTTACCTCGTCTATAGCTTTTTCTAATTCTGGTTGTAATGCCATCTCTCGGTACTTGATTACAAGCTCAGCCTCAGTCTTAGCGGACCCTTCCATATCAAGGTAGGTTCCGTAAGTACCACCAGCAGTTACTACAAGTGCGCCGTCATCAGTTTCAACCGGAGCAAATGATGTTAAATCACTTTGATCCTCAGTTTTAGTGAATTCAAAACCAAATAATTTCATTTATTAATACTCTCTAAAATCAGTTCATATAATATATATGATTGAAAATTAGAGGCCACCCGCATTTCCAGAGTTGCCACCATCAACCTGCCAATAATCATAAATGAATGTGACATTGAAACGTTCAAATTGATTTACATCTCCCCAATCCAAACGAATAGGTTCAATTCTAGCAGGATAAATTCCATTTAGGGTATATTGTCTGATAATATTACCTGTTTTACCGTATTGAATAACTTGAGCGGTTGATTTATAATTAACATTTTCTCTGATATTCTGCTGTTTCATATTGATAGAATCAGACCATGCTTCTAAAGCATTTCTCACTTTAAAATCTTCATCATTCATAACAGTTACAGTCCATGGATCATAAGTTCTGTCACCAGCAAAGTTGACAACACGACCAAAATATGGCACAGCTATATTTCCAAGTTGAGATTCAGGGATAGCCGATGCACTGGCTAGAAACTGAATTGAAGCATCTGCGCTACTATCTGTTGGATTAAAAATGTTAATCGAAAATGCAGTAGGACGAGCGCCTTGAAACTTGAAATTTGAAAGTACGTCAGTTACGTTAAACATGAATAGGCTCCTTTATGAATACTGACCAATGATTGTGTTGAATGCAACGCCTGTTCCAACAGCAACAAAATTCAATTGAATATAATTGATAGATTTTGCTGGCTTGATGTAAATATCGCCAACAAATTGATTAGCATCAATTACAGCCCCTGTATTATTAGTGGAGTCACAAATAACTGTAAATGCAGATATACCAGATCTTCCTTGAATCTGTTGCAAATAAGGTACTACCATATTTGTAAATTGTGCTTGTGTGAACGCATTATTGAATTCAAACAAACTGCTACGAGCTGCCTTAGAAATAGCAGCTTCCAAAGCAATGAACAATCTACGAACATTGATTCTATCAAATGAACTTGGCTTTCCTATCATTGTCTTATCGCCGTACAAGATAGTTCCTTGGCCGGGGAATGTGACAATAGGATTGATATCATTTTGATATAGAAGATCACGCTGAGCTTGGTTAGGATTGTAAAGTAATTTTGTGACGTTTTTGATTTGACCACGATTAAATCCAGCTGGTGACCACCATGTATCACGGGCATAATCTGTTGCTACACATAGCCCAGCGATATCCCCATTAAGCGGAACCCAACGATAAACGTCATTATACTTATCGTATTGATACTTATAAGATCCATCCATAACTGCATATGAGCTATTATAATTAATTCCAGCGACAGAATTTGTGCTATTTCTAAAGTTTACAGCATATTGATATGGAGACTGACTAGAAATAATACTAGAATCAGGAGAAACAAATGCCATACAATCCATTCTTGCTTGAGCAATATTAGATATGATGTAGTTAGATAGTCCGCCTACGGAATTAGCTTTACCCTGAAGTACAAGAGATATTGAGATATCTTCTTTGCTTGCAAATAAGGCGAAGCCATTAGCAATTGCGCCCAAAGAGATAGTTCCTTCAGAAGATGAATCTACACCTTGGTTAAAATAGCCAGCATATGCATTAGTTGTTGTTGCATTTGTTAAAGAAGATCCGACGCCTGTAGCAGCTCCTATTCTATCTGTTATAGCATATACATAATTAGACATATAATTAAGAATATTTTTATAAAAATTGGTAGTTCCAGATGAAGTTTTGGAGTCTGTGGCACGAGACATAGCAGGCCACACTTCAAGAACCTGATTAGGATTATTTGAGAATTTACCATATGTATCCACAACCACAACATGGATTTCGTCTTGTGCGGTCAATCCAAGTCCAGACATAAATAGTGAAGTTCCGGGAGCCTTTGCAACCGAATTATAGAATTCCCAATAACGAGTTGTATTATTAGAAGACATTGTGATATTGGTAGGCAAGCTATAATTAGATGCGAATGATACGGTGACCCCATTAGCATAGTATACAGCATTGGCAGAAACTTCCGCTCCAACTGGTGCGCCAATAGCAGAAACTTTTAAGAACTGATATCCAATGGTTCCGTTACCAACCTGCACATAATCACCAACTGACAAGGCTCCTAGTACGCTGTTAGCTGCAACGTTACCACCACCTTGAACGGTAGACGATGCATTAACTGTGGCCACATTAGATCCAGTGGTGAAGGTTAGAGATGCAACGTTTGCTACTAGATTAGATGAATAAGCTGCCGCACTATCACAGACAGATATACGAAGAGAATTACCCAAAGATCCTGCATATTTTGCTACGTATTGAATATTTGCACCAATTGTGGTATTAGCAAAATCGTTATAATTATCTAGCTGAGGAGCGGTGGCTGCACCTGTATTTGCAATAGCATTTTGAGCCTGAGAATCATATGCACGAACTACGTACAAAGCATTACCATATGCTAAGAAATTAGCAGCGGTAAAGAATGATTCATAAGTATTTGCATCTGGGCTACCGAAAGTATTCACCAGTTGGGATTCTGTGCTAATTAAAGTTGGAGTAAATGCTGGACCCCAACGAAATACGCCAGCAAAACCACCTACAGTAGTTGCTACAGCTGGGATAGATGTAACTGTATCATATTCTTGGGTAACAACACCCGGACTTACCTGAATTACCATTTCTATGCTCCTCTTATGGGATAAGACTTAAACTTCATCTTTGTTATATTTATGAAAAGCCTATTCTTAAAAGAAGAAGTTGTCTTGTCCCGGAGCTTGATCGTCTGGATCGAAGTCTTTTAAATGAAAATCCATGTTATAAAACTCGTCATGAGAGACAGTTTCTTTATCATTATAAGAGTTAACATCAAAGAATCCAAATGGCGTTATAGAGTCTTCAATTAAAGCTTTATTGTCGATCCAAAGATCATCTCTTACATCAGTTCCTGTTTTATTTTTGAAATATGGTTGAGTTGCCATCCATGCAAATAGGACACAACACATAACCAAATCATCATGAGATCCTTCTTCAGCTTCATATGAAGCTTTATTTTCAACGAATCTGAATAATTCGAATATTAGATTATAATCACTGAATAATAATTTTTCACCTTCAATTAAACTTTTTAAATTTGCACAACCTATTCGTTTAACTTGTTTTGTGGTTCGAACGCCTCTTAGAGGTTTGACTTTATACGTTCCACCAATTCTGACACCAGCCCTTCCCTGAGTTTGGGTGAGTAGAACCCCATCATATTCTAGGTCATTATGGAGAATATCTGCTATCTGTTGACCATTATCATTAACTTCTATTAAAACTAATGCATTATTGAAATGCATTCCAGCTCTGTATATAATATTAGGGTATAATAAAGGTGATATTTCGTTATCGTAATAAGTTGCAACTATTCTATATGGAATATCTGTCACATCCACTACAATAAATGCAGAATAATCTATACTAACCCCTCTTGACACGTCTACTGTCATTACATACGCATGATTAAGTTTTGGTTCCTCATATATTAAAAGATTCTCGTGTCTATTTATTGGCTCTTTCCATGTCAATTGGTGGAGCTTTTTAGCATCTATTAATGTATTTGTGGATCCTAGAAATTCACAATTATGCGATACAACATTATTTGTATAATAAGTATGACTTTCTGTGTTCACTACATCATAAAACTCAAATTGTCCTGATGTGTATTCGGAGTGGATAACTTTTGATAATCCACTTTTTGTTAAGATTTTATCTGAATCTGTAATATTGTCTGATGTTTTCCAACCTGAATTCGTTAATAATTTATGGCCTAAAGCACATATAAGATTATCTCCAGACTCAAGTTGAATCTCTATTTTTCCATGTTTGATAACTTTCTGAATACTAGAAAATGATTCAAACCCGTATGGTGTTCTAATTAGAGTGGATTGATCTGGTGTCATTTAATATATTCTCAATCGTTCTAGGTGCCACATTATGCTTTTTTGATTCAATTATGGCAAATTCTCTTAAATATGTCTTTAATTTACCATTTTTACTTTTAGTAGGTTCTAATGGTATATCATAATAGTTAGACTTATGTCTACTCTTAATATTTAAACATTCATTATCAGAAATTTTTAATTTACCATATCTATTACCTTGTCTGATTTTACTTAACTTATTTTTTGTTTCAATTGAATGGGGCTTACCTTTATTCCAAGGTATGGTTCCTTTTTTAACACCGCCTATTCTAGGTCTTTTTTTACCAGTTTGAATATTTTTGATATGATCTGGACCCAGACCAATCCGCTTGGCAATCAACACTGCCGATCCCCAATCACCTTGTCGCATATGAATATTCATATGCTCATTAATACTGATACATGATAAATTTGAAATATCATTATTAGCTCTGTTTCCATCTATATGATGAATTTCATATGAAAATCCAAATTCATCTTTTGGTATTTGGCCGTTCGATTCGGTCCAGATTTTTCTATAATTAGTCATATTATCCTAAGAAGTCGTATTCTTATTATTTATAATGTCTTTGATTTTAACTTCTTTGGATTCACCATTTATTTGTAATTCAACAATAGTATCTCCATCTACACACTCAAATTCTTGAGAAAATTGTCGTTCAGAGGTATTAGCAATGGTTTCTTCTTTCCATTCCTCATCTCTTCCCGGTATCATAGACCAATGGACTTCACACCTTACATATCTGTTTCTATTTTCTTCTGAATCTGTCCATATTTTATAGAAAAGATTCATTCCATTAGGAGTTGATGTGATTAAAACTTTAGTTGTCTTACCAGACGATATAACAGGATAAACAGATGTAAAGAATTTTTCTTGAAGATTATTTTCAACGAATGCAAATTCATCAAGATATACTATATTATATGTTTGACCACGAGCAGATGATCCTGTAGTAGAAGTCGCAATGATTCTAGATTCATTCTCTAGTTCAATGTCACCTTCGTTCCATCTGATAACCCCTTGCTGTAACCATTTTGGTAGATACTCGAACATCATTTTGATACGCCCAAGAATTTCCCTAGCCTGAGAATCTTTATTAGCTAGAATAGCAATTTTAAAATATTCGTTAAATAATATCTTATGAAGAAGATATGCCGCTACAGTTGTAGTATTATGAGTTGGAATTAATGTTTTACCCGCCAAAAATAAATGTGACTCGTTATCTACCTGAAGACATCTCACAGGTCTAGTTTCTACTTCTTCTATAGATTCAATGTATAATCTGGAATTTTTAGGATGATCTTTACAATTTTGAATACTTGATTTTCTAGGTAAATTAAATACACGCTCAATTGTTGTGAAATTTACAGTATAGTATGTAACATCATTTATTATTTTAGATAATTTAGTCGATTTTATTCCAAGAGAAGAAAGTAAAGTTCTAAATTCATCTATAAAATCTTCATTTCGTTGGTAAAATTCACAACCTCCATTTTGTTTTCTGACTGAACCATCAGTGTCCATCAAACCTCTTAATAATTCTAAGCGAACTTCTTTCGATCCGAAAAGATATTCTTTTGGAATATGTTTATTTTTGAGTAAATTTTGTTTAGATAAATCTGATCTAAGGTCTTCCACTCTAATTCTTAGAACATTGGAGTTGCGCTTGTCTGCCAATACCGATTTAACTTTAAATTTATTTTTATAATACTCGAAATCATCCTTATGACATGTTATCGTGCCGTCAGATGAAGTTCCGGCACCAAGCCATACTCCAAGAGTATATGGGTCTATGATATAATCATTTTTTCTATTAAATTCTACAGTTTTTGTAAAATTAATATAAGGACGATTTGATTTATGTAAATATGGAATTATTTCTTCAGTTGTTATAGTTTTTGTTCCAGTTCTCCAATTTACACAATCAACATCCCATAAATGCTCAGCATCTGCGATTATAGTATCTCCATTGGAGAATTTAACTTCATAACATTTTCTATTATTCATTTCGTCTGTTATAAATACAATTTTTGTTTCTTTACCGTCAGGTCCATAGATGCTATCTCCAACTTTTAGATTTCTAAGTTTTTGAAATCCAAAAGGTGTTAATATATCTGTTTCAATATCTAAAGCTTTTCCAACCTGCCGAGGCATCTTACATATTACAAATCGGTTATCCTCAAATTTGAGGATCATTTCCTCTTGGAATCCCCATAGATTAAAATTTATCAATCCGTGGTCTACATGAACAATTTTACAATATGTTTTAATAAAATAAAGAATATCATCTGAACAACGGGCATATTCGTCTTCTTGTTCGTCAGTCCATGGTAGTCTTACATTTGCAGCTTTTAAATTTTTATTACCTAAATAATTTTCACGAGCCATTAATCTTCTTTTCTTTTATTATTCTTAACATTTCTGTCGATGTTAATGTCAAGTTATTATTAATAGTTTGATTAGTAGGGCCATCTATATTCTTCATCAATTCTTTTTTCTTTTGATGAAGATCTAATACACCTTTAGTGGTTTCTCTGATAGTATCTACCAATTTAGCCACAACTTCATATGTCCTTGCGCTTTGCGATCGGTTAGCTAAGGTAGTCAAAGTACCCAAAGCTGATTGACTCTGCTCTAATGCCCCTAATAGGGCATCTCTGACCACATCAAAATCTCCGGCGGCTTGTTCAAAATCATTTTCAGGCGGAGAATGTTCTACCAATTCGACGTGATCTTGCTCTGGTAAAATCATCGGAGATAAGTTTAATAGTTGGGCGAGTTTATCTTTTTTTGGAGCTTCTTTTTCGCTCATATGACACCTTTTATCCAATAATTGATGGTTTATCTTTCATATATAGGCTTTTAAGTAAATAATGGTAAATCTGGTTCCATTGCATTACCAAAATCAGCTTCACCGGGAAGGTCTGGATATGGATTTGTCTGGGTTGGTAAATTTTCTGTAAATGTAGTGATAAAGCCGTAATTGGAATTAGCCGTAATTTGAGATGCTGGAATAGATTGAGACGCATTAGAAGTAGGCAATCCATTAGCAGTTAATCCCGGTTGAACCTCAAATGTTTGAGATATTGTAGCTGTTCCTATAGCATTGGAAATATCCACTCCATCTGGTGGAATGCGGAGATTAATCGTGGCATCCGTGATTACACCCTGACGAGTGACAGGTCCAAAAAACCATGCCTTCATAGTAAACACCAAATCCCAAAGTACAAATTCTTTATTTTCAAAATTTCCACTATATGTATCAGTTGGTTGAACATTTTTTAATACCACAGGTATACTATAATTTTTACCAATTGAAGATATAAGATTTAATTCTTGATTCCAATTGGGAGTAAAAAATGGTAATATTTGCTCAATTATTCTGGTAGCATCTTCCGTATTTCTACAAATTATTGATAATGTGAAGTCTATATTCCATGGAACTGGATTATAGACTGTAGACATAGTGCTGCCTGAATATGTGGAACTTAAAGTATCAATTGTACTAAGTTTTCTTTCTGTATCGTAATAAAATCCTGTTATTTCGAATGCCATTCTTGGCAATACCATAGAAACTTCACGAAGAAGGTCTGGATTTTGTATCTGACGAGTGAGATATCTTTCTTTCGGACCATAATCTAATGGAATTTTCATTGTTTGTTGTACCGAACCAGATGCATCAACTCTGTCAATAGAAATATCTGAAAATAATGATCCAAAGAATGTCACATATTTGCGAGTTAACCCGTTATAAAAGTTTTGACCTAACATTATCCACCTAGAGGGTTAGAGCTTTGAGATATGAATGATAACCCTTCCGAGGTAAATAATCCATTTTGTACGATGGGATCTGTAGTTTCAGGTTCATTATCACCAGCATCTACTATAATTTCATCCCCACCAGTTGTGATAGGATCACCAGTTTGATCTACAAATTCAAATCCATCATCTGAAAAATTAAATTTGGTTGAAATGTTATCAATTTCTGGTATGCCAGTATTTATTTTTTCGTTACTGTAGTTTACACGCTCACAGCGTATATCGTAATATGTTAACGTACCAGTGGTATAGAAGTTAGATTCATGTTCTACAAATTTAATTTCAAATACAGAATGTGTCATTGGGAGATATATAAAATCTCCTTCAAGAGGTCTAATTAGATTAGGTTGGAATGCTGTAAATTCTTCATCCCATCTACTTCTCATCATAGAGAATGTTATTTGGTCTGCCATACTAATACCAAATTTCTGCATTAGATCGCCTTCGCCCTGCCAGCCTTGGAAAGTCTTAATATAAACTTCAATAGAAGTGGCTTGATTAAATTGACTCAATGTATCTTCTAACCATAATTTATCAATATTTACATGAGAACGAGGCATATAATAGATATCAATACCTCTCTGCTTAATCATCTCAATTCCTAGATTATTAAGAAGTTGTTGTTCTCCATAAAATGAATAATTATCGAAATAGGTAGATACAGCCATTATATTACCCTGTCCAAATAGATTGCGGAACGTTAGTTCTAGTCATAACTTCTTCCAATTTTATTATTTCGTTGGTGGCATCATTATATATTTTATCTCCGTTAAATACTGCACCACCCGGCAATGGAATATTACTGAATTTAGATAAATTTTCACCCCATTGTTGCTTAATCATTTGGGTGGCATATTTTTGAAGCCATCTATCGCCCCAAATAGAGGTATTAACAGTAGGATCAGCAATCATGTAGCATTCGATAACCAGATACTGCCCCGGCCCAACAATCGACCAATCAATATCAATATAGAGAGTGCTAGTTCTTCTATTAAATCTAATAGGAACATCACCTACAAGAAGTTGTTCTAAAAGTTGTATATGTTGCATTGCCATATAATATGGAACCATAGAAGTAGCAGTAAGATCATATAGATCATTTAATGCAATTTGATATCTAATATTAAATAGATTATTAGTAGATAAAGAATCTCCTACAGGAAATACGTAATTTACGCCAATAATATTAGCAGGTAAAGTGATATATCCATTACTTTGATCGGCTTGTTGTACAGCATATTTGTAATATTGTTTTTCTACGCCATCGTAATGATAATCCCAATAGAATTGAAGAGCATCATCTATTCGGTCTTCGACTTGATCATCATCAACGTTAATTTGATTGACAGGCGCACCAATTCGTCTTAAACAATATTGTTTAAAATCTTCTCTCGATGCAGGAATCATATAATTTCCTTAAAACGCTGAATAGAATGAAGCAAGGTTGAAGATTGTTTGAAGAGTAGCTCCATTAGTATATCTAACACGATAAAATGTATTTCCAGATTGGGCACCTACAGCAGGAATAGTTGCAGTTGCGCCTGTACTCGCAACTGTGGTTACGTTTACTACTGCTCTCCATGTAGCCTGATTATCTAAAGATTGGTCTATGTAAAGAGTTCCTGCTTGATCCGAAAATGATACAGCCTTAAAATAGCAAAAATTACTGTTTGCAAGCTGTCTTCCTGTACCGGTAAATGTGGCAATTGCGCCTAATACAGTATTAGAATCTGTATATCCATTGGTAAGCATCAACGAACCAAGGGTATTATTTCCAGCTGGTAAAGGTGACGCAGGATCCATTCCTACGGTGACCAAAGAAACATCTGGTGCAGATGAAGTAATTGTGGTAACAGATACGTTACCTGTTCCAACAATAGCAGTCGATAATCTAAGTCTTAACTGAGGATATCCAGAAACAGGAACCTGCCAGCTATGAATTCCTGCACCTGTGAATGTGAACGTTGTATCAGTAGCATAACTATCGGTTCTAGGTGCTTTTGTAGGAACCCAAGAATATCCATCAAATAGTTCGAATGTAGCCGCTCCACCTGTAATTGTTCCCTGAGGGGTTAGAGTTACAATTGCAGTATCAAATCCAGCTGTGTTTAAAGTTACAGCTGTGTTTAATGCAGTTCCACTAGTCCAAACGACATTATTAGGTGCTGTAAATCCATCTATGATAGGAATAGGGTTGGCATTAGTAACCAGAGCGCCATTATAAATTATTTGAGTGTTTGATGTTCCTTGTATAGCAACGTTACTTGATCCGATCAAGGCTACATTACCCTGTACTACAACATTTCCTTGCGGTGAAGTTGTAACAACTCCTGACACTGTAACATTTGCTGTCCCTTGCACTACTACGGCAACATTAGATTGATCCGATGCTAGAACAACGGGAGAAGATTGAGATGACACTCCTTGCCCAACAGATGGGGTTGTAAAAACGGCAGCTACATTACCATATGCGTCTCTTACATTAAGCTGAACTTGACCTGATGACATTAAATTTCTCCTTGTAGGTTTTTATTATTTATGTAAATTATGGAGTCAGGGCTGTGATAGCAGCTTTATACGTGGTATTAGTGGTAGATGTAGGGGTGATCAATATATTAATATTTGGAGTAGAATAAGAAACATCAGTTGTAAAAATTAATCCAGAAGTATAAACCATCCCATATTCCGTGGCTACAGCTGTGGTATTGTTTGAAGTCACAAGCAATTTTGTCGTATGTCTATCGCCAGTACTTAAGGTTCCTTGGATCGTTATTTCAAAAGAACCATACGGAAGGGAGGCTAATGTGAATTGGGTTATTGTATTAGAAGTTGCCGTTGCAGATAAATGTGAAGAGTTTCCGACAGCTAAAACTGAAGTTGTGGTTCCACTTATTGTAAGATTAGATGTGATGGTAGAGCCTGTAGATACAACCTGTGACCATGTATTGCCAGAACGTTCTCTAAACCATAAACTAGGAGTGGATGTTCCTATTAGTTCGAATCCTCTAGTAGTAGTATCTCCACCACCCATAGAAAACCAATATACGAGGCTACCAGATAATCCAGCTGGATAATTATTGGATGTCGTTAGGTTTACAAATCTACTTTCATGTATTTGTGGATATGAATTAAAATCATATCCATAATATGTTCTGCCTCCTTGCATTGATGCATAAGTCACAACTTGCCCATTAGATGGGGTTACTGTATTAGCAAAAGATATTAAAGTAGAAATTAAATTATTAGTTGTTATGGTCCCCGTAGGAAAAGACAACGATGTAGAATTAGCTGTGATGGATGTTCCTAATGCCCATGATGATGAAACATATTGGTTAGGAACATTTGCACCAACATAAAATATTGAAGTTCCATTCGAAGAAACAATAGTAGAGTCTGTCAAATTCACTGCCAATGCCCCAGCAGGAATGTAGGAACCGTTAGCTGAATTTGTTGTATTAGGAAGATTTCCAGATGTGGAAGTCCTCTTAAATTGGATTATATTGTTAGCCATTAATGAAGCCTCTATATAGAGTCAATTAAAAGAGTATATACTCAGTTTTATTTATTTATGGATTTTTTCACTTTAATAGGAGCTTTTTCAAGTTCTTCTACTTTATTAAGTAATTGTTTATATTTTGTCTCAAGGTCATTATAATCTTTTGCCATCATTATTTCACGATCTTTGGCACTTGATAATTCTGAAGTAAAGGTAATTTTTTCAGATTTCATAAAATTATGATCATTAGTTAGCATCGAATTATTCCGTCTTAGGATAGCTAATTCTTCTAAAAATTTATTACGTTCAGATTCTATCTCTTTTAACGAATCAGTGGTAGACGATAAATTTTTAGATAAATCTTCTTTATCCCTAGATAATTCTGCTATTTGTATTTTGCATGATTCTATTTGTTTATTTTGAAGTTCAATATCATGTGTAAGATCTTCGACAAATTTAGAAGCTTCGTTATATTTTTTAGTAGCTAATTCTAGCTGGGTTTCCAGCATTATTTTTTGGGCAAGGAAATCATTCAGATATTCTTTAGACTTGCCCATATATGCATTTACAAATTCAACTTGCATTATAATAATTCCCCGTGATATTTATGCATTTTCAGTTTTTAGAACGTTCCGCCATCCAAAGTACCCCATGCAGGTAGATTGTTGGTTACCTGAAGTATATATCCATTTGCAGCACCGATTCCCAATCTAGAAAGGGTGTTTGTGGCAGATGCATAAAGAATATCACCAGCTGCATAAGCATTCTGGGCTGTACCACCAGAAGTTGCAGCTAAAGGAGTAGATAAACTTAAACTGGTTGCAGATATATTGACTGCTACTGTAGCATTTGCTGTGGCAGTGATAGATGTAGAATTAACAACAAATGCACCAGAGTTGCCCCAAGGTTGTAGATATGCCTGAAGTGGCATAATGGTATCAGCACCAATAGTTGTAAGAGTTGGTTTTGTATTTACCGCAAATAATACGAATGCGTTTGCAGCAGCAACACGGCCAACTCCATAATATGCAGTTCCATAAAAGTTAATTGTATTTGCTTGGGTTGTGCCTGTGAAGTTAGAAGACATCACAATTACTGTAGAGTTTACAGAAGTTACAGTAGCACCGGCAGGAAATCCTACAGCGCCAGATGTTATAACTTGACCGGCTGCAATATTAGTAGTAGAAGATG
>Ga0316223_1000249_pt1 | contig 72948 bp, 61 predicted proteins | sample TBH18009metaG_FD_206007 | JGI IMG/M metagenome (GOLD analysis project Ga0316223, IMG submission 206007) | Freshwater microbial communities from Trout Bog Lake, Wisconsin, USA - TBH18009 | ecosystem: Environmental > Aquatic > Freshwater > Lake > Hypolimnion/Profundal zone | place: USA: Wisconsin...
TCTCTGGAGCTATCCAGCACTTAGCAGGGATGAAAGACTCTAAGGTCATTGTTGCCATTAACAAAGACCCTGAAGCCCCAATCTTTAGCGTAGCGGACTACGGCCTAGTCGGAGATCTGTTTACGGTGGTGCCGGAGTTGACGAAGGCGTTGGGGTAGTTGTTAGGATGGTTGTTAGAGTGGTTTTTAGAATAGTTCCTGGAATAGATTTAGTAAATTTAATGAGCAGTTACCAAATTTCGATATAGCCGAATATTAAGGAGTAGCAATGACTTATGTAGCCCCAGTAAAAGACATGCTGTTTGTGATGAACGAATTAGCAGGGCTATCGGAAGTCGTTTCTTATCCTCAGTATGAGCAGGCGGGTGCCGATGTAGATTTAGCGCCGGCAATTTTGGAGGAAGCTGCAAAATTTACACAAGATGTTATTGCACCACTCAATTGGCCTGGCGATCAAAATCCTAGCGCTTTGCGTGATGGTGAGGTTTACACCACGCCTGGATTTAAAGAGGCATTTGAGCAATTCGCTTCCGCAGGTTGGCAAGGTGTTGTACATCCCCTAGAGTTCGGTGGCCAAGGCCTTCCAAAACTCATTTCGACAGCGTGTTTGGAGATGCTTAACTCTGCCAACATGTCTTTTGCTTTATGTCCCATGCTGACTGATGGTGCAATTGAAGCGCTCTTGACAGCAGCAAGTCCTCAATTGCAAGAACGCTATGTGCCCAAGATGATTTCAGGTGAGTGGACTGGCACTATGAATTTGACAGAGCCTCAAGCAGGCTCAGATCTGTCCTTGGTTCGTACGCGTGCGGTTCCACAAACTGATGGCAGTTATAAGATTTTTGGCACCAAGATATATATTACTTATGGTGACCACGATATGGCAAAAAATATCGTTCACCTAGTGCTTGCGCGCTTACCAGATGCCCCTGAGGGGGTTAAAGGAATTTCACTATTTGTTGCGCCTAAGTTTATGGTTAATGCTGATGGCTCTTTAGGTGAGCGCAATGACATTCAATGCGTCTCCTTAGAGCATAAGCTGGGTATTAAGGCTAGTCCAACTGCGGTCTTGCAGTTTGGCGATCATGGCGGTGCCACTGGTTATTTAGTGGGCGAAGAAAATCGCGGTCTTGAGTATATGTTTGTGATGATGAACGCTGCCCGTTTCGCAGTCGGAATGCAAGGCGTGGCCATTGCAGAGCGTGCTTATCAAAAGGCGGTGCAGTATGCCAAAGATCGAGTTCAGAGTCGTGATTTGGCTGGTTCACCTGGTCCAGTTGCGATTATTCATCAGCCCGATGTAAAGCGAATGCTCATGACAATGCGCTCTTATGTTGAGGCTTCAAGGGCTCTGGCGTATTACGCAGCATCAGCCTATGACGCTCAACATGCTTCACCTGATGAACAGACTCGAAAAGAGAATCAGGCGGTTTATGAGTTTCTCGTGCCGATTGTCAAAGGCTTTTCTACGGAAATGTCGATTGATGTTGCTAGTCTTGGAGTGCAAGTGCATGGCGGCATGGGCTTTATTGAAGAAACCGGTGCTGCCCAGCATTATCGCGATGCGCGCATCTTGACGATTTACGAGGGTACAACTGCAATTCAGGCAAACGATTTGGTTGGTAGGAAAACGGTTCGTGATGGTGGCGCCATTGCCGGACTGCTCGTTCAAAAAATTGCTCAAACTGAAAAAGATCTCGCTGCTAGCGGTACTGCAGATGCTAAGGCGGTCTTGAAACAATTAATACCTGCCCGTGAAGCTTTTGAGGCTTCAGTGGCTTTTATCCTGGCAAATGCGAAGAGTGACATCAAGGCTATCTATGCAGGCAGTTTTGCTTATTTGAGTTTAAGCGGTTTGCTTTTTGGCGCATGGCAAATGGCTCGCGGTCTTTTGGCTGCTGAACGATTACGAGCAGGCGACCCTCGCTTTTTTGATGCCAAGATTGCAACAGCACGTTTCTTTGCTGAAAACTTGTTACCTCAAACCCAGGGATTGGCTGTTTCTATCCTGGAAGGCGGTCAATCTACCAATGCTTTGGATGTCGATCAATTCTAATTTGTGCTTTGCAGCATTTTTTCGAATCCATAAGGCGATATGATTCATACCCTTATAGTTTAGTTTTCGTATATTGCACATGAAAAGTATCGCCGTCTTTTGTGGGTCTAACTTTGGTAGCTCGCCCGCCTATCAGGAGGCAGCTCGTGACCTCGGTCGTGAGCTTGCCGCTCAACAAATCAAATTGATTTATGGCGGAACTCAAAAAGGTTTAATGTCGATTTTGGCTAATACCGTCCTTGAGGCCAATGGGGAAGTTCATGGAGTAATCACCACGAGTCTGCACGAGATTGGTCACTCCCATCCTGAGTTGTCCAATTTAGAGATCGTCCCAACCATGCGTGAGCGCAAGGCGAGAATGATGGAATTGGCTGATGCTTTTATAGCCCTCCCTGGCGGTCTAGGCACCTTGGAGGAGTTGTTTGAAGTAGCAACCTTGACACAATTGGGTGAGCACGTTAAACCCTGTGGCGTGGTTAATGTTCGCGGATTTTATGATCCTTTGCATGCCATGCTAAATAAGGCTGTTCAGGAAGAATTTATGAGACCTGATCATCGCGACATGATTGAGATTAAATCGAATGCAGCTGACTTATTAAAGGCCCTATCCAAGTGGCGGGCACCAACTATTAGCAAATGGATAGATTAAGGGAATACCCTTAGTATCCAATATTGATAGTTTGATTTGTATTTTTTACCTTAAACTCTGGAACAATAATAATCACGCCTTGTAGTCGTTGATTTGACAAGAGCGATCACTTTTTAGGAGACAAGATGAGTTCTAAAACTCTAGCCATGAAAAAACCACCTTTGTACAAGGTCCTTTATTTCCAAGTATTAACCGCAGTGGTTATTGGGGTTTTGCTTGGCCACTTTTATCCTGAAGTTGGCGTGGATATGAAGCCGTTTGGTGATGCTTTTATTAAAGCTATCAAGATGCTCATCTCTCCAATTATTTTCTGTACTGTAGTGCTTGGTATTGCCGGTATGGAAGATATGAAGAAGGTTGGAAAAACTGGCGGCTTAGCGCTTTTGTATTTTGAGATCGTCAGTAGCTTGGCATTGATTATTGGTCTGATGGTTGTGAATGTTTTGCAACCAGGCGCCGGAATGAATATTGATCCAAGCAGTCTGGATACTAAAGGAATTGCAGCTTATACAGGCCCCGGGAAAATTGGTACAACCACTGATTTTCTGATGAACATCATCCCTAACACCGCTGTAGAAGCTTTTGCTAAAGGCGAAATTCTGCAAGTGTTGTTCGTGGCAGTCTTATTTGGTTTTGCTTTACATCGCTTTGGCGGACGCGGCACTTTAGTGTTTGACATGGTTGAAAAAACATCTCATGTGTTGTTCGACATGATCGGTTTCATCATGAAGTTCGCGCCAATCGGTGCCTTTGGTGCAATCGCTTTCACCATTGGAAAATATGGTGTGGTCTCCTTGTTCTCGTTAGGTAAATTGATGGGGTCTTTTTATCTGACCTGCCTCCTCTTCATCTTCATCGTCTTGGGACTCATCGCGCGTTTTAATGGATTTAATATTTTTAAGTTCGTGCGCTATATCAAGGAAGAGCTCCTCATTGTTTTGGGTACATCTTCTTCTGAATCTGTATTGCCACGAATGATGGAAAAGATGGAAGTTTTGGGCGCCAATAAAGCTTGCGTTGGCTTGGTGATTCCTACGGGCTATTCTTTTAATCTCGATGGCACTTCCATTTACTTAACGATGGCCGCAGTATTTATTGCTCAGGCAACAGATACGCCGATGACGATTTATCAGCAAATCACCATGCTTTTGGTTCTGATGTTGACATCAAAAGGTGCGGCAGGTGTCACAGGTAGCGGTTTTATCGTATTGGCTGCCACTTTATCCGCCGTAGGCAATTTGCCTGTTGCTGGATTGGCTCTGATTTTAGGTATTGATCGCTTTATGTCTGAGGCTCGTGCTTTGACCAATTTAGTAGGTAACGGTGTAGCAACGATTGTGGTTGCGAACTGGACTAAGGAGTTGGATAAAGAGAAGCTTAAGTTCCACTTAGACAATCCCACTTGGATTGAGTCTCAGGATCCAGAGATCTTGTTGGATAAAAAACAAGAACATATGGCGCGTTAATCTCTTCGGGGAACCGTCCTTTCAAAACCACTCTTCGGAGTGGTTTTTTATTGACTGCTAGGTGCTGTTAATATTAGATACATCTATAAAAAAGAAGGAAAAAGCTTTATGAAATTACCTATTATTCGCTTGCTTGCAGGCTCTTGTCTGGCTGGTGCGCTAGTCTGTGGTGCTCAGGCGCAAACTTTGCCCGTCAATGCTGCGGCATCGGTAAACGGAACGATTATTAGCAATGAAATGGTGGAGCAGGGTATTCAGGCGGCTTTGGCTCAAGGTCAAAAAGACTCCCCAGAATTACGCAAGATGGTAGTGGCTAAATATATTGAGATTTCGTTGTTGGCTCAACAGGCTGATAAGGATGGTTTAGCGAATTCTGATAAAGCCAATCGTCAATTAGCCATGATTCGTCAAAATTATTTAGCTGATCTTGAGCTCTCTACATACATGGCTAAGAACCCTGTGACTGACGCTGATATCCAGGCTGAATACAACAAAGAGATCGCCTCTTTGGGTCCTCAGGGTGTTATTACCGAATACAAGGTCTACGATATTGCAGTGGCGACCGAGGCTGATGCTCTGGCTGCTTTAGCGCGCATTAAGAAGGGTGAGTCTTTCTCCAAAGTTGCGAGTGCTATGTCACTAGCCCCTAATAAGGCGCAGGGTGGAGCGGTTGGTTGGGTTCAGCCAGGTCAAACGCTTCCACAGATTGCTTCAGTATTAGATACTCTTTCTAAGGGTCAAGTTTCACCAAATCCTATCAAGATGCCAGAAGGTTGGTATTTGGTAAAAGTGGAAGATAAGAGAACGACTAAGCCACCAACTTTTGAGCAATCTAAGGCAAGCATTCGTGCTGGCTTAACCCAGAAGAAACAGTTTGAATTCTTAAACCAGCTTAGACAGGGTGCGACGATTGTGATTCAGTAAGTTTTTGAATGCCGATTTTCTACATTTACCTAAACAGCCTCTCTAAAAGCGAGGCTGTTTTTTTATGCAAAAACGCTTTATGGATTTACCTGGGTAAAGCTTAGTTCTGGAATGGAGTCAAGGGTCAACAAACTCCTGGCGGTCTCTGGTGTGGCATTGAGCCATTGATTAAATAATTCAGGACGCAGTGGAACCACTGTCCGCTTTTCGTCTTCTGGTTTATGAAAGCGATTCATCACAGGGTGGGCGCTCGCATCAATGGTGATCATTGAAAAAGAAACAATAAGCTCGCCACTTTCAGTATCGGTCCAGGTATCCCAAATGGAGGCAATTGCCATGGGCTCTCCATTGGCCTGTCTAATTGGGGTTCGAATAGCTTTGCCGCTTTCATAGCAGGGCTCATAAAAAGAATCTGCCAGAGCAAGTGCATAGTGCCGCTCTTTCCAGGCAACCCTGTAAGAGGGTTTTTCAGAAACGGTCTCTACTCTGGCGTTATAGGTTTTTCTGCCAAAACTTTCTTCCTTGGCCCATGAAGGGATAAGACCAAAGCGCGCTAGGCCAATGGCAGTTCGTTCCGTATTGTGGCTCTGCAAAATGATTGGAGCAGGATAGCTTGGAAAAATATCATGCTGATTGCTAGGTGGAAGATCAAGATCAAAATGACTTTTGACCCAGTCAGCATTAATGGTGGTGAGGTATTGGACGCACATAGGCAGATTCTACATAGGGAATAAGGGGATATAAAAAAGCCCCGCAATAACGGGGCTTGATTAAAGAGCTACAGTGCGATTTTTGAACGCTTACAACTTTTTGCGCACAATCTTGAAATCAGGGTCATCCACCATGGGCTCCACAGTAAATCCTAGACTACGCATTAGCTTGAGCATGCCTGGATTTTTTGATAAAACCAAACCATCGATTTCATCTAAGCCTTTATTTCTTGCTACTTCCATGATGCTGATCATTAAGCGCGATCCAATACCTTGTCCGCCAAAACTATCAGCTACTGCTAAGGAGAATTCGCAACTCGCTTTATCTGGATTGGTGCTGTAACGAGAGACTCCAATAATGCGTTGGGTTTCTACTAGCTTGCCCTCATCATCTATTTGTTTTTCGCGGAATAGGGCGATTAAGGCCATCTCCCGATCGTAGTCAATCAACGTGAACTTTGCTGCCATGGCTGGTGGCAACTCTGGTGAGTTTGAGATGAACCTGAAATAGCGAGATTCGGGAGACATGCTCTTGTAGAACAACTTGAGCATGTCCGCATCATCTGGATGAATAGGTCTAATAAGATACTCGCCATCATCCTTCAAAGGGCAAACCTGTTCATACTGATGGGGATAGGGCAAGATTGCTAGATGGTTGTATAAACCGACTTGAGAATTTTTTAGGATGGGTGAGTTGCTAATGGCAATTCGTGCATCAACCGCAATTGCCCCATTTTCATCGACAATAATCGGGTTGATATCCATCTCTAATAGCTGAGGTAGTTCGCAAGCCATTTCAGAAACGCGCAGCAAAATATGTTCAATAGCTTCTTGATTTACCGCTGGAGCGCCACGCCAATCGCCCAAGGTTTGGGCAATACGTGAGCGGTTAATGAGATGGTGTGCCAAATATTGATTTAGAGGTGGCAATTCCATTGATCGATCATTTAAGAGTTCGATCATAGTGCCGCCAGCGCCAAATGCAATGACTGGCCCAAAAGGCTCTTCGCTAACAAGGCCAATATAAATCTCGCGACCACGTTTATTGCGAACCATTTTCTGAACCGTAATGCCGTTGATCTTAGCCTCAGGAGCAAGTCGTGAAACTGTCTGCATCATGTGACTAAAGATATCTTTGACGCCTACTGCGTTCATTACATCAAGCGCTACACCGTTGACGTCCGATTTATGGCTAATGTCTGGCGAATCAATTTTCAATACCACTGGGTAGCCAATTTGATTGGCTACCATCATGGCTTCATTCGCATTCTTGGTAAGAATGGTTTGGGTGATGGGGATATGAAATGCCGACAGTAGCGCCTTCGATTCCATTTCCGTTAAAACAGTTCTTCTTTCGGCTAAGACATTCTCAATAATAAATTTTGCGCCCTCTAGGTCTGGGCTTGCAGATGCCGAAAGTGGTGGTGGGGTTTGCTGTAAAAGTTTTTGATTGGTGTAGAAGCTGGAGATATTGCCAAAGGCGCCAACAGCGGCCTCTGGTGTTCTGAAGGTGGGGATATTGGCATTGGCCAACAATAGTCTGCCCACCACTACTGAGGAGTCTCCCATCCAGCAACTCAAGATAGGTTTATTAATATCTTTTCTGATACTCGAAATTACCGTTGCCAATATCAAACTGTCAATATTCGGTTTTGGTGAATGAATCATCAAGATCCCATCAATATGGGGATCATGATTGGCGGCTTCGATTGCTGCGCAATATTGCTCTGGAGTAGCTTCTTCTGAAAGATCGATTAAATTTTCCAAAGAGGCATGTGGTGAGAGTAGGGGTCTAATTTTGTCGGCAGCTTCTTTGGATAATTTACCCAGCTCAAGATGAATAGCGCTAATACGATCGACAGCCAAAACACCTGGGCCACCACCGTTCGTAATCACTGCAAGGCGCTTACCAACGGGACGATAGCTAGAGGCCAGGCACTTAGCGGCTGAAAACAATTCCACAAATGATCTGACTCGTACGGCTCCAGCGCGACGGATGGCTGCGTCAAACACTTCATCGCTACCAACAATGGTGCCGCTATGGGTTTTTGCAGCCTCATTACCAGCGCGCTTATGACCTGCTTTTAAAATGATGACAGGCTTAATATTGGCGGCAGCACGTAAAGCGCTCATAAACTTTCTTGCGCTAGAGATGCCCTCCAAATAGAGAACGATGCTTTGTGTTTTGGCGTCATTACCCAAATAATCTAGCAGTTGGGCAATATCTACAGAAGTATGTTGTCCCACCGATGCAACGAAAGAAAAGCCAACACCATTGGTCTTGGCCCAATCCAGCATAGAACAGGTAAGGGCGCCAGATTGGGAGATCAGCGCTAGTCTGCCTGGGTTGGCAAGATCGCCCATGACACTTGCATTTAAATGGAGGTGAGGTTTTTGAAAGCCCATGCTATTTGGGCCTAAGATATTCATGCCATAGTGCCGGCCAAGATCTTTTAACTCATCTGACAGAGATTTATCGATCCCAGAGCAAATCAAAACGACATTATGAAATTTTAGACGTCCAGCTAAATCCAATGCAGTAACTAGATCCTCTTGTGGAAGTGCAATAACAGCCAAGCCTTTTGGGTGAGCAAATTTTTGGTGTAAGTCATGGGTTGCATGTATGTCAATGCGCTCTATTTTTCCTAAATATTCGCCGTCTTCAAATAATTTGAGAAAAATTTCTTGATAGGAGTGGGGCGTTAAAGGCTCTTTAGAGCTGAAGAAAATCGATACGGATTTTGGATCCAGCAAGGAGTCAAGGTAATGTTTTTCCAATTTAATCGGCTCCGATAAGAACTTTAATATGTACGGCTACGCTACGTGCTAAGGGGCTTAAAACATAACCGCCCTCTAAGCATGAAACAATGCGCCCTTGAGAGTATTTATCTGCAATCTCCATCATTTGTTTGGTAACCCATTCAAAGTCAGATTCTACTAATCCTAGATTGCCCATATCATCTTCCCGGTGTCCATCAAATCCAGCGGAGATATAGATCATCTGGGGCTGGAATTCATTTAGAGCTGGAATCCAATAGTTCAAAACCGCTTCGCGGAATACATCACTTTTAGAACGTGATGGCAGACCAATGTTAATCATATTCTGATCAGGTAAATTTTCCCCGGAAAATGGGTAAATCCCTTGTTCGAAAATGGAACACATGAGTACGCGATCGTCATCACGAAAAATATCTTCACTGCCATTGCCGTGATGCACATCAAAATCAATGAGCGCAATTCTTTCAAGGCCATGTACATCTAATGCGTGTCTTATTCCAACAGCAACGTTGTTAAAAAAACAAAATCCATTTGCGCTATCGTGTTCAGCATGATGACCCGGCGGTCTGATACAGCAAAAAGCATTATTTGCTGCGCCTTCAAGAACCAGATCTGTTGCTTGGATGGCAGCACCAGCTGATCTTAGGGCTGCGGTTACTGTATGGGGGTTCATCTTGGTATCTGGATCAACAAAGTGATACCCTTGTGCGGGGGATTGGGCGATTAACTCTTGTACATATAAAGAAGAATGAGCTCGACTTAGCTGTTCAACAGTCGCCAAAGGCGCATCATAAGAATCCATGAAATTCAAATAACCGGTAATGAGCAACTGGTCATTTATGGCGCTTAAACGTTCTGGGCACTCAGGATGGCAGTTACCCATTTCATGACGAGCGCAGTCAGAGTGGGATATGAACGCAGATGGCAAGAAATTCCCCAATGTAAAAACATGAATCCATCAGTATCAGGGAAGACTTGGGTGGGAAGCTTGATATAGGGCAAAAGTAGGTGTGGGGGATACCCTTATAGGCTTCAGAAACTGCCTTTTTAAGCCTCAATCAGGACAAAATCACCAATAGAGAGACGCTCTCGAAACTGGGAGAAGGATAGCGAGGCCTTACCACCGGCAGCTTGGACAATTTCGATTTTCCCTTCTGGGGTGAATTTGGCAGGATATTGGCCCGCTGCAAACGTCATTTCATCTTCGATGCTGGCGCTTAGGCTAAGAGCCTTAATGACGAGCTGCTTTGTAATTTCGATACGCATACTTCATCGTAATTTATAAAAATTAGTATTGAATTGCTTCCTGCACTCTTAAAAAGAGTTATGCACCAAATTGGTTAGTTTCTGTGCCCCAAAAAGAAATGTTGATCGTTTCTTCATTGCGTCGGCAGAATCCGTATTCTCAAACCTTTTTTGCACATAACTAGTGCGCTTATGGTCTAGCGGGTATTTGGTAATTGCTAAATTAGTGGATATAGATTGCCCTAAACATTTTCTTCTGGATGTCTCCCTATGAAACTCATCACCGCAATCATTAAGCCGTTTAAGTTAGATGAGGTATATGAAGCTCTCTCTGCCATTGGAATAGCAGGAATGACTACTTATGATGTTAGGGGTTTTGGACGACAAAAAGGGCATACTGAGCTTTATCGTGGAGCCGAGTACGTGATTGATTTTCTGCTGAAGCAAAAAATTGAAGTAGCAGTGACTGAAGAGATGCTGGAGTCAGCATTGGCTGTAATTCAAAGAGCCGCGTATTCAGGAAAAATTGGCGATGGAAAAATCTTTGTGAGTCATATACAAGAGGCGCGACGTATTAGAACTGGGGAGAAGGGTTCTATAGCGCTTTGATAAGATTCATATAGAATGTGAATTGAAATTATGAGCAATAAAGTCATTCTCGGGAGAGACTGCTTAAGAGAACTAAAAAGCAGCGCCGAAGGAGCAACCACCCCGGAAACTCTCAGGCAAATGAACCGAAATGATTTGTAAACTCTGAAGAGCTATTGGAAGGTCGTCAATCAATAGCACCGAAGGAGCAAGCAACTTTTTAAGTTGTGAATCTCTCAGGTCCAGGACAGAGGGGGTATTTAAATGGCGTTGTGCTATTTGAATTTAATCCTATGGCGTTTTGGAATCTCATAATGAAATCAATTGCAATTATTGGCGGCGGTATCACAGGCGTCACTACTGCTTATGCCCTGGCTAAGCGTGGTTATCTAGTTACTCTCATCGAACGCCACCGCTATGCGGGCATGGAAACTTCTTATGCTAATGGCGGTCAATTATCCGCCTCAAATGCTGAGGTGTGGAATCATTGGTCTACTGTTTACAAAGGCATTAAGTGGGTCTTTAAAAAAGATGCGCCACTGCTCATTAATTTAAAGCCCGACTGGCATAAGTTGTCATGGTTTTCACAATTTATAGCGTCTATTCCAAATTACAGAACCAATACGATTGAAACGACGCGCATGGCAATTGAGGCTCGAAAGTATTTGTTTCAATGGGCTCAAGATGAATCAATTGATTTCGATTTGAAGCAAGAGGGCATTTTGCATATCTATAGAGATAAGGCGGGATTCAAACATGCGGGAGAGGTTTCTAAATTGCTTGCCTTAGGCGGTTTAGAGCGTCATTCAGTAACCCCTGAAGAAATGAAAATTATCGAGCCTACTTTAGCTGGTAAGTACTATGGCGGCTATTACACTCAGAGCGATTCCACTGGAGATATTCATAAATTTACTTATGGTTTATCAATCGCAGCTCAGGGGCTCGGTGTCAAAACCATTTATGACCATAAGGTGACAAAGGTTGATTCCGATGGTAAGAAGGTTCATATTGACTTGGAGGCTGATGGCACTACTCACCAATTGGTGTTTGACGACGTCGTAATATGTGCTGGAATAGAAAGCCGTCAGCTAGCAAAGCAATTGGGTGACGAAGTCAATGTCTACCCAGTTAAAGGTTACTCCATTACTGTAAATTTAAATGATGAAAGAAGCCGCTTAGGTGCCCCCAATGTCAGTCTGCTAGATGACGAAACGAAATTGGTTACCAGTCGGCTTGGAGCAGATCGTTTAAGGGTCGCGGGTACTGCAGAATTTAATGGCGACAACAAAGATATTCGCGCCGATCGAATTAAGCCATTAGTTGATTGGGTAGAGGAGTGCTTCCCTGAAGTGAGTACCAGATCAGTGGTGCCTTGGGCGGGTCTTCGACCCATGATGCCAAATATGATGCCACGCGTTGGTAAGGGCTCTAAATCCAATGTCTTCTACAACACTGGCCATGGCCATTTGGGATGGACTTTGTCTGCCTGTACCGCAGAAATGATTGCCGATGTTATTCAATTAGAGACTCGGCCTGATTAAATAATCCTATGCAATACTAAGCTTGGTCTCTAAAGAATCAACCGATTAAACAATGAAAAGCTTGCAAAAATGACTGTGCATTATGACTATGTAGTAATTGCTGGGGGTTTGGCAGGAGCTACTGCCGCCGAGACGCTTCGTACCGAAGGAGCGCAAGGCAGCATTGCCATTTTGTCAGCCGAATCCATTTATCCTTACCAAAGACCTCCTCTATCAAAGGGTGTCTTAAATGGAGATATTGCTCCAGAGCCCCGTTTTATTTTGGATCCCAAGAAATATCAAGAGCTCAATATTGAGGTGCTCTTAAATAGTCCGGTGACTTCAGTAGATACCGGTAAACATTTGGTAAGGATTGGATCGGGTGAAGAAATTCACTATAAAAAATTACTGATTGCTAGTGGATCTACGCCTAAGAAACTGGATATTCCTGGGGCGACATTAGAGGGCATTCATTACCTGCATGTGTTTGCAGATGCAAGCGCCATTCATCAAGAGGCGCAAACCGCTAAAGAATTGGTAGTGATTGGCGGTAGCTTTATCGGTCTAGAAGTAGCGGCTTCTTTAGCGCAAAAAGGGCTCAAGGTTACCTTGCTTGAGCGTGATCATCTTCTGGGGCAATTGCAAATGCCCGAAGTTTCAGAATACTTTTTAGATATCTTTGAAAAACATGGTGTTCGTGTTTTAGTGGGCGAATACCCGGTTGCATTTAAAGGTGGTGTACGAGTAAGCTCGGTTGAAACTAGCAAGGGTGAAGTTTTATCTTGTGATTTGGTGGTCATTGGTGCTGGCGTTGTGCCCGAAGTAGATTTTTTACATGGAAGCGGCATCAAATTAGAAGATGGTATTTTGGTTGATGAGTATTTACGCACCAACCGCGCTAATATTTTTGCCGCAGGAGATGTTGCCAATTATTACGATCTAGTTTTTGGCCGTCATCAGCGTATTGAGCACTGGGATGGGGCAGTTAAAGAGGCTCGTGTTGCCGCGCAAAATATGTTGGGAAATAAAGTCCCCTATCTTGAGGTGCCTTATTTCTATAGTGATGTTTTCGACGTTAGTTGCAATCTTCTCGGTTTAATTGAGAAGCCTTATGAATGTATTCATCGTGGCTCACTAGACTCTGGATCGTTCGCTGCTTTTTTCTTGCGAGATAATATTCCAATGGCTTTGTTTTCTTTAGGTAGGCCTTCTGAAGAAACAAAAGTGATGGAGTCGCTAATAAAGCATAAGGTCAATCTAGAGGCGGTAAAAGCAAAACTCTCTGATCCTGATTTTTCTTTATCTCATATCCCTAATCAAAATATCTTGATATTGCAAGGTGGGGGCGCTTTTGGAGCGTTTGAGTGTGGCGCTATGAAAGCCTTGGGTGAGAGTCATATTTCACCGAATATTGTTGCGGGTGTTTCTATTGGGGCATTTAATGGCGCAATTATTGCAGGCAATCCCGATAATCCCATGGAAGCGCTTGAAGCTTTTTGGAACGAGTTAAAAGTAGATACACCACCTGGCCCTACGGAAGAATTTCGTCAGATTCAAGCGTGCAACCAAATTGCCGCATTGGGCGTCCCGAATTTCTTCAAGCCACGTTGGTTGAATCCTTTTACTTGCTTTACACAATTGCCGAGTCAGTGGACTAGTTTTTACGATACCTCTCCAGTAAGAAAGTTGCTGGAAAAGTATGTGGATTTCAGTAAACTAAAATCAAGTCCAGTGCGATTGATGATTAGTGCGGTGGATGTAGAGACGAGTGAATTGGTAATGTTTGATAGTTATATCGATACCCTCACTCCTGACCATATTCTGGCAAGCGGTAGTTTGCCTCCAGGTTTTCCATGGACAACCATCAATGGTCGTCATTACTGGGATGGGGGGATTGTCAGTAATTCACCATTAGATCAAGTGCTCGATCGTTGCGGAACTTCGGGTAAGCAGGTGTATGTCATCGATCTTTTTCCAGGCTCCATCAATCACTTGCCAGGAAATCTCTTAGATGTCTTAGGCAGGAGAGATGAGATTTTGTATTCCGAACGAATTCGTAGTGAATTAAAAACCCAAACGCTAGTTTTGAACTTTCAAAAACTGGTTGAGGAGGTCATGAATGAAGTGCCTCCTGAAAAGCTTAACAAGTTAAGACATCGCCCAGGTTATATTCAGTTGATGGCATCAGAATCGCCGATGAAAGTGACCCGTATTACACGCGAGAATTCAGAAGATGAGCCATCTTCCAAGGATTACGACTTTTCCAGAAAGACTATTGAAAACTTGATGCAGTCTGGATATCAGGTAACTAAAAAAGCCCTGGCTGCCAATTCATAGGAATGACTGTGTTTGGCAGGGCTGTGGCAGTGCTGCTAAGGGGGTTTACCCTTGAGCTCAAGCTAAGTGTCTTTTAGTTTATGAATGTTGATCTGAAATTGCTAAAATGTAGCCTTGAGAATGATCAAAAAATAAGGGTCTGGGAATGAAGAAAATTCTGTTATTGGGTTCTGGCGAGTTGGGTAAAGAATTCGTTATTAGTGCTAAACGTTTGGGTTGTCATGTGATCGCATGTGATAGCTATGTAGGCGCGCCAGCAATGCAAGTTGCTGATGAAAATTGTGTATTTAGCATGCTTGACGAAGTGGCTTTACGTGCTGCCATCTCCAAATATCAGCCTGATTTAATCGTTCCCGAGATTGAGGCGATTCGCACCGAAGTTCTTCTGGATGTTGAAAAGGAAGGCTTTGAAGTCATTCCTAGCGCAAGAGCTGCAAACCTCACCATGAATCGTGATCGCATTCGTGATGTAGCAGTGGGCTTGGGTGTTAGAACAGCAAAGTTTAGTTATGCCGAATCAGCTGAAGAACTTTTAGCTCATGCTAAGACCATTGGTTTTCCAGTGGTGATTAAGCCTGTGATGAGTTCTTCTGGGAAGGGTCAAAGTGTTGCTAAAACTGAAGCGGATATCCAAGCTAGCTGGGACTATGCCTGTTTAGGTATGCGCGGCGATCGTAAGAAGGTGATTGTTGAGGAATTCATTAAATTTGAATTTGAAATTACCTTGTTAACCGTCCGACAAAGAAATGGCGAAACTATATTTTGCCCACCTATTGGACATGTTCAAGAACGTGGTGACTATCAGTACAGCTGGCAACCTCAACCGATGAAGCCTGAATATTTAAAAGTAGCTCAAGAGATGGCTGCTAAAGTCACTGCGGATTTAGGTGGTGCAGGCCTTTTTGGAGTGGAGTTCTTTGTAACCAAAGATGAAGTTATTTTTAGTGAATTAAGCCCGCGTCCACATGACACTGGCATGGTGACAATGATTAGTCAAAACCTCAGTGAATTTGATTTACACGCTAGAGCTATTCTCGGTTTACCAATTCCATTCATTGAGTGTGTAGAAGGCGCTAGCGCTGTTGTATTGGCTTCCGAGGATGGTAAGGATCCAAGCTTTACCGGAATTGAAGAGGCCCTAAGTCAACCTGGTATTGATGTGCGTATCTTTGGCAAACCTACTACTCGCCCTTATCGTCGTATGGCTGTTGCTTTGGCTGAGGGTGCAGATGCCTTGGCAAGAGCGCGTGCAGCTGCAGCAAAAATTACAGTACATTCACACTAAGCGTTAAATAGTAAAAACTACCCTAGGGTAGTTTTTACTCAGCAACTGGTGCACGAGTCAGGTCTGGGAATAGCACCTCGGTAAATCCAAAATTACTAAAGTCTTTAACCCTCATCGGGAATAACTTGCCAATAAGGTGATCACATTCATGCTGCACAACGCGTGCATGAAAGCCTTCTACTATTCTATCGATGGGCTGACCTTCGCGGTCAAATCCCTGATACCGAATTTTGGTATAGCGAGGTACTTTTGCTCTAATACCGGGTACCGATAAACACCCCTCCCAGTCTTCTTCTTGCATATTACCGAGAAGAGAGATGATGGGGTTAATTAGTATAGTTTCGGGCACTCCATCCGCATCAGGATAGCGTGGGTTTGTCTTGAAGCCAAAGACCACCACTTGCTTGTTTATTCCGATTTGAGGGGCTGCCAACCCAGCTCCATCGACTGCATACATTGTTTCGAGTAAATCATCTATCAAGAGTTGAATTTCTGAGGATGAAATATGCTCGCTCTTGATGGGATGGGCAAGTTCTAGTAAACGGGGGTCACCCATTTTTAATATTTTATGAATTGTCATATCTTTACCATCTTAACTAATTATTGAATTCCTAAAGTGTGTCTTAAAGAGTGGGTAACGTCCCTATTTATCGCCCCAAATTTGGGATTAAAGGGAGAGTAGATTGCGATACTATCGTTAGACTTACAGAATATTTTTATAAAACGATTTATCGGAGACGAGCTTGAAAAAGACAGACCTTCCACTTAGTGATGATATTCGCCTATTGGGTAGAGTATTGGGAGATATTGTTCGAGAACAAGAGGGTGAGGCTGTTTATGCTCTGGTGGAGCAAATCAGAACATTGTCAGTTTCCTTTCATCGTGATGCTAATCAAGCAGACGATAAAAAGTTAACCAAGCTACTAAAGGGTTTGAGCAGCGATAGCGCAATGAAAGTGCTGCGTGCTTTTACCTATTTTAGTCACCTAGCGAATTTGGCGGAGGACAGGCATCATATCCGCCGGCGTGCGGTATATGAACGGATGGGGAGTTATCAGGACGGTAGCATCCCAGTAGCAATGAAAAAACTTCATGCGGCTGGCGTGACTAGTCAAATGATTTCGAAAACACTAGAAGAAAGTTTAATTTCCCCAGTACTGACGGCTCACCCAACTGAGGTTCAGCGAACCAGTATTTTGGAGGCAGAGCGCGATATCGCAAATCTTTTAAGTACTCGCGACCAAATTAAAGAATCTTCAAGAGCGAATAATCCCAGTAAGGATGCATTACTGATTAAGGAGCTCAAGGCCAATGAGGAACAAATTCGCGCAAGGGTATTGCAACTTTGGCACACCCGTTTATTGCGTTTTACAAAGCTCACAGTTGCCGATGAGATTGAAAATGCGCTAACTTATTACGAAACCACTTTTTTACGCGAGATTCCCAAGATCTATGCGCAGTTGGAAGATTCGCTTTCAGGAAACTCTATAGCTAGCTTCTTAAAAATGGGGCAGTGGATAGGGGGAGATCGAGATGGCAATCCCAATGTCAATGAGAGCACACTTGAATACGCTATTACTAGGCAAGCGGAGATGGTGCTGCGGCATTATTTGACCGAAGTTCATCATCTTGGTAGAGAGCTTTCACTATCTGCATTGCTTTTGAAGTTCCCTAAAAAAATGCAAGAACTTGCTGGGGCATCTCCAGATACAAATGAGCATCGGCAGGATGAGCCTTATCGTCGAGCATTAACAGGGATATATTCTAGGTTGGCAGCAACCCTGAAGGTATTAACTCATACCGATGCTGCTCGACATGCTGTTGCACCTCAAAACCCTTATACCTATGCAGAAGAATTTTTGGCAGATTTAAAAGTCATTGAAGCTTCTTTGATTTCACAGGGCGCTAAGGCTTTGTCGGATCGTCGCTTGCGCGGGTTAATGAGGACTGTACAAGTATTTGGATTTCATTTGGCTACAGTGGATTTACGCCAAAGTTCAGATATGCACGAGACTGTTCTTGCTGAATTACTAAATGTTGCCTCTATAGAGGTGAATTACTCAAGTCTGTCGGAAGCTCAAAAGCGAGAGCTATTACTTTCTTTGCTAAAGGACCCTAGATCTTTACGAGTTAATGACCATCGGTATTCTGATTTCGCAGTTTCAGAAATTGGTATTTTTGAAATGGCTAAGAAATTGCGTCACCGCTTTGGTAAAGAAGCTATTCGCCATTACATTATTAGCCATACAGAAACAGTGAGTGATTTATTAGAAGTGCTCTTGTTGCAAAAAGAGGTGGGGCTAATGCGTGGGGTTCTTGGTAAAAAAGCTACTGCCGATTTGATCGTAGTGCCTTTATTTGAAACCATTGAGGATTTACGCAATGCGGCGCCAATCATGCGCGATTTTTATGGCTTGCCAGGAATTTTGGATTTAGTGAAAAAATCAGGAGCAGAGCAAGACATTATGCTGGGTTACTCTGACTCCAATAAAGACGGCGGTATTGTCACTAGCAATTGGGAGTTATATTGCGCTGAGATTGCCTTGGTTCAAATTTTTGAAGTTTTGGAAAAGAGTGCCGGTGTTAAATTGCGCCTTTTCCACGGCAGGGGAGGTACGGTTGGTCGTGGAGGTGGTCCTAGTTATGATGCAATTTTGGCTCAACCGCCCGGAACAGTTCGAGGGCAGATTCGCTTAACAGAGCAGGGTGAAGTTATTGGATCTAAGTATGCCAACCCTGAAATTGGCAGGCGCAATCTAGAGACCTTAGTTGCCGCGACTTTGGAGGCGACTTTATTAAATCCAACTAAGCCAGCAACAAAAGCATTTCTAGAGGCAGCTGCTAAGCTGTCACAAGCAAGCATGGATGCCTATAGAGGCTTGGTTTATGAAACGCCAGGGTTTGCGGAGTTCTTTTTTGATGCGACCCCAGTGCGTGAGATTGCCAAATTAAATATTGGTTCTCGGCCGTCAAGCAGAAAGGCCAGTCAAAAGATTGAGGACTTACGCGCTATTCCATGGGGCTTTAGTTGGGGTCAGTGCCGCATGACCTTGCCGGGCTGGTATGGTTTTGGTTCGGCGGTTGAGTCATTTTTAAATCAACCTACGGCTGCGAATAAAAAGACGGCATTAAGTCTTTTGCAGAAAATGTATAAAGAGTGGCCATTTTTTAGAACTCTTTTATCTAATATGGACATGGCCTTGGCGAAAAGTGATTTAGCCTTAGCCTCGCGTTATAGCGAATTGGTGCCGGATTTGAAATTACGTAAAAAGATTTTTGGTGCTATCGAATCTGAGTGGAATAAAACTGTAAATGCCCTCAATCTGGTGACAGGAGAAAAGGTGCGACTGGCTAAGAATCCAGCTTTAGCCAGATCTATTCGAAACCGTTTTCCTTACATAGATCCATTACACCACTTGCAAATCGAGCTAGTTAGGCGATATCGTTCTGGCAAGCATGATGAGCGAGTGCAAAGAGGAATTCATATTGCAATTAATGGGATTGCTGCTGGATTACGTAATACAGGTTAAGTATTTCACTTAACTTTAAGCGGGCAAAATAAAACCTCCTTGAATTTGACCTCAAGGGGTTTTTGTATTGTTAAAGGATGAGCTTACTTACTAAATCATTATTTACTTAATGACTCATATAAGCTTCTTCGTTATAGGTTGATACCCAGTTTGGTCTAAAAATGAGGAAGATGGCTAATAGCATTCCTGATAATGAGCCTTCCATAAAAGCGACGATGATCAGTCCTAATATCCAACCTTCCATATCCGTATGCCGAGCTAAGCCCCCAAATAATTGCTGAACAATTAACAGGAAGACTCCTGATAGGATGGTGCTAGCAAAGGCGGCAACGTAGCCGTTCCCAAGAATCAACACGAAAAGGTGTTTTGGGATAAATCTTTGGATTAGCTCAATAACAAAGTAGGCAAAGAAGGTTGGCACTACGCTCACCATGAGATATTGTTGGCTAGCCTCTAGGTAGTTCCCTTGTACGGCAAAAATTCCCAAAAAGGCAACGGGGAAAAGCATGGTCAATGCTATTGCAGGGCCAAACATCGCTGTTAACAGCGAGGCTCCATAAAAGTGAAAAATCAAGCCATAGAACCTACCAGGTTCTTGACCAGGTAATGTTGGGGAAATATTCCAAGCAATCGCTAGAAAGACAATTAAGACAATGGCCAATACATTAAGTGGAGGTTTGAAGAAGATTGCAGGCGGGCTCTTGTAGAGCGCCCCGAGAAAGATGGCGATTGCCAGCCCTAACCAGATCATAATTTCCTTCTTAAGAGGTTGATTTTAGGGATGAATTTATTCAGTCTAATCAATATTTATTAAAAGACTAATCAGCATTTTCACTAGGAGGTAGTTCGCTCACATCAGATGCTCTATAAAGACATCCAAAGGTGGTAATCTTAAAATGTAGGCAAAGCTTAATGACAAGGAATTTGCATGGATCGTTTTTTAATTTTTCTCTCTGAACTCCCTTATTCGTGGGTGGGGGTTTTGTTCGTTTTATTTGTGATTTTTGAATTCTTATATCGTTTAATACGCAGAATTTTGTACGAATTTAAGTATCTCAGAAAGCGCTATTCAGAAGAGCAAAGAAAGAATATCTCCCTCTACATCATTGGGGTTGGGTTCTTAGTTTCCTTGCCTTTCTATGGCGCCAAGTATCTTCGAATTCTGAATGCTCTCAATGAGCTCATTCGCCTTTAATTTGCCTTTACTTTTGGTGAATCAGTAGGGGAAGGTGGTTGGGGGCGACGCAGCCCCCAAAGATGCACCCATACCAACCTTCGGGTTGGTTTTTTTCACAGTTTTTGATCTACCCTCTGTAAATCCCTTGATAAATCCCTGAAATTAACCCTAAATTTCAAATGATGGGTCTGATATTGACCTCAGCTTGGGCGATACTGAACAGCTTCAAGCAATGTTTTGGTTTCCCGCTTATTGATCTAATTTATCGATAATAACGATCTATATTAATCATTAGACAGATTAACCTAAAGCTTGAATAATTCAAGTTCCAACACATCTTTAATTAAGGAAAAGAAATGTCACTTATCAATACAGTAGTTAAACCATTTGCAGCCCAGGCTTACCACAACGGTAAATTCGTATCAGTTAGCGACCAGGACCTCAAGGGTAAGTGGTCAGTAGTTTTCTTTTACCCAGCTGACTTTACATTTGTATGCCCAACAGAATTGGGTGACTTGGCTGACGAATATGCTGACTTCAAGAAAATGGGCGTTGAAGTGTATTCAGTATCTACAGATACTCAGTTCACACACAAGGCATGGCATGACGCATCTGACACTATCAAGAAGATTCAGTACCCAATGGTTGCAGATCCAACTGGTGTAATCACACGTAATTTCGATGTAATGATCGAAGAAGAGGGCTTGGCATTGCGCGGTACTTTTGTGATTAACCCAGAAGGCGTTATCAAAGTTTGTGAAATCCATGACTTAGGTATTGGCCGTGATGCAAAGGAATTGAAGCGCAAAGTACAAGCCGCTCAATATATCGCTGCTCATCCAGGTGAAGTATGCCCAGCTAAATGGACTCCAGGCGAAGAAACATTGAGCCCATCTATTGATTTGGTAGGCAAGATCTAAGTAGGCACTTATCTATCGACCCTTATCCAGAGGTAAAGGGCGATAGAGAATTTAGTGGGCAGAGGTTCATCTGTTTGGACCTCTCTCCAATACATTCTCGCAATATTCAAAATGAATGCTTAAAAATTAAAGCGAAAGTTACATCATGTTAGACAGCAATATTCAAACTCAATTAAAAAGTTACTTCGAAAAGATTCAGCATCCAGTTGAGATGGTTGCTACGCTTAATGCTAGCCCAAAATCCAATGAAATGTTGGAGTTACTACGTGAGTTGACTCAGTTAACCGACAAAATTTCCCTAAAGGAAAATGGCTCGGCTGCCCATGCACCTTCATTCACGGTTGGTAAGCCTGGCGAAGTAGCGCGCATCAGTTTTGCTGGTATCCCAATGGGTCATGAAATGACCTCTTTGATACTGGCGCTTTTACAAACGGGCGGTCACCCAGCGAAAACCGAACAAGCCGTGATTGATCAAATCAAAGGCTTGTCTGGTCCATTGCGGTTTGAGACATTTATCTCCTTATCTTGTCATAACTGCCCAGACGTTGTTCAAGCCCTCAATTTGATGGCTGTACTCAATCCACAAATTGAGCATGAAATGATCGATGGCGCACTCTTCCAAGATGAAGTGAACGAGCGCCATGTTATGGCTGTGCCTATGGTGTTTTTAAATGGTGAGTTGTTTGGTCAAGGACGCATGACAGTCGAAGAGATTGCTGCTAAGTTGGACACTGGTTCTTCTGAACGAGATGCGGCAGTGATCAATGCCAAAGAAGGTTTTGATTCCCTCATTATTGGTGGTGGACCTGCAGGCGCTTCCGCTGCAATTTACTCAGCCAGAAAAGGTATTCGCACCGGTATTGTGGCCGAGCGTTTTGGTGGACAAGTTGCCGACACGGTTGGCATTGAGAACTTTATTTCTGTAAAAGAAACAGAAGGCCCTAAGCTGGTCATGGCTTTAGAGCAACACGTCAAATCCTATGATGTAGATGTAATGAACTTACAGAAAGCTGTAGCACTTGCTAAGAGTGGCGATGAAATTGAAATTACATTAGCCAATGGTGCGAGCCTTAAAAGCAAAACTGTGATTTTGAGTACTGGTGCACGCTGGCGTGAAATGAATGTCCCTGGTGAGCAAGAGTATCGTGGCAAAGGTGTTGCTTACTGTCCGCATTGCGATGGCCCTCTTTACAAAGGCAAACGTGTTGCTGTGATTGGTGGAGGTAATTCTGGAGTTGAGGCCGCTATTGATTTGGCAGGTATTGTTAGTCATGTCACACTCATTGAGTTTGATACAAAGTTACGTGCAGATGCTGTTTTACAGAAAAAACTGTATAGCTTGTCAAATGTCACGGTCATTCTGAATGCCTTAAGTAAAGAGGTATTAGGCGCTGCTGGAAAAGTGACGACTTTGCGTTATGAAGATCGCGCCACCAATGAAATGCACAATATTGCATTAGAGGGTATTTTTGTCCAAATCGGTCTCTTGCCTAATACAGATTGGCTTAAGGGTGTTATAGAGCTGTCTCCACGCGGGGAGGTAATAGTGGATGATCGTGGTCAAACTTCAATGCCTGGCGTATTTGCAGCGGGTGACTGTACAACTGTTCCTTACAAGCAAATTATTATCGCGATGGGTGAGGGTGCGAAGGCCTCATTGGGAGCATTCGATCACCTGATTCGATCCTCGGTTGCATAAGTGGATTTTCCCCATGGACTTACAAACAAAATAAAGGCCTTATATGCAGCGCATTAAATCAACCGTCTTATGCATAGCTTTATCCGCTGCTGTTAACTGCTTTGCTGATGAAGTTGTCACTCCGGATCAAGTTGTTACCGCTATAGAAAAACAGTTTGGGACGACTCCAGGACAGCGACGAAATCATATCAATGGTGTTTGTGTATCTGGTTCATTTGTGGGTGAGAAAGCTGTGCAGGCATATACAACTTCACCTTTATTTTCAGGAAAAACCATTCCGGTTATTGGTCGATTTTCATTAGCGGGTGGAAGTTTAAAGATTCCCGATACCGCCAGAAATCCTCGTGGCATGGCGCTAGAGTTTGAACTACCGAATAAGAGTGCGCAGCACTTCACTATGCTGAACGTTCCTGTGTTTGGAGCGGCAACGCCATCATCTTTTTATGATGGCGTCATAGCCAATACACCCGATCCAGAAACTGGTAAACCTGATCCCGAGAAGATCGCAGCATACAAAGCAAGTCACCCTGATGCTAGGGCCTTAGGTGAGTATCTTGCCAAAAATAATCCTGTGGTCAGTTATGCCAACAGCGATTTTTATAGTATTCACGCATTTAAATTTACCAATAAGAGTCAGCAAACCACACTGGTGAAGTGGCGTTTTGTGCCTGATGATGGAGTAAAGCGTTTTACCGATGAGCAACTAAAAACGGCATCAACACGTTTTTTAGATCAAGACATTATTGCTAAAACACAAGCTGGCCCGGTACGTTGGAATATGATTTTGACGATTGGCGAGCCAACTGATGAGCAAGCTAATCCAACAATCTATTGGCCATCGGATCGAAAGGAAATTAAGGCAGGTGTTCTAACTTTAACTTCAGCAACTCCACAACAAGGTGGTGCTTGTGAAAAGATCAATTTTGATCCTTTGGTGATGGCCCCTGGAATCGCCCCTACCGATGATCCTGTGCTTTTATTTCGGTCACCAGCTTATGCAGATTCTTATGCAAAAAGGTTAACTGGCAAGTAAATAGGTTTAAGATCAATCTGAGGTTGGAGAACTATTCATTCGAGATTTCTCATCAATAAAGGGAGAAAATCATGTCAACACAAGGATCTTGCCCATTTTCAGGCGGCAGCCAAAAGAAACCCACCAGCAAAGACTGGTGGCCAAATCAATTAGATTTAAAACTTTTAAATCAACACTCCCCATTAATCAATCCCATGGACAAGGGTTTTGATTACGCTAAAGAATTCAAAAGCTTAGATCTGCAGGCGGTCATTAAGGATTTAAATATCTTGATGACGGATTCTCAGGATTGGTGGCCTGCTGACTACGGTCACTATGGACCATTTTTTGTTCGTATGGCTTGGCATAGCGCTGGTACCTATCGCATTGCCGATGGTCGTGGAGGTGCTGGAGCTGGAGCTCAGCGTTTTGCACCGCTCAATAGTTGGCCGGATAACGTAAGTTTAGATAAAGCGCGTCGTTTGCTTTGGCCTATCAAGCAAAAATACGGCAAGAAAATCTCTTGGGCAGATTTGATGGTATTGGCAGGCACGATCGCCATGCAATCTATGGGCTTGAAGATTTTTGGTTTTGCTGGTGGGCGCGAAGACGTATGGCAGGCTGAAGATATTTACTGGGGTCCAGAGGGTAAGTGGCTTGCAGATGAACGCTATAAAGGTGATCGTGAGCTTGAGAACCCTTTAGCAGCAGTGCAAATGGGGTTGATTTATGTCAATCCTGAGGGTCCCAATGGCAATCCTGATCCAATAGCTGCCGCTCGAGATATTCGTGAAACGTTCGCACGCATGGCGATGGACGATGAAGAAACGGTAGCTTTGATTGCGGGTGGACATACCTTTGGTAAGGCGCATGGAGCAGCTGATCCTGGTAAATATGTCGGACCTGAACCAGAAGCGGCGCCAATTGAGCAGCAGGGCTTGGGTTGGAAGAACTCCTTTGGAACGGGGAATGCAGATGACACGATTTCTAGTGGATTAGAGGGGGCATGGACCAATAACCCCATTACTTGGGATAACGACTACTTTGATAATCTGTTTGGCTATGAGTGGGAGCTCACGAAGAGTCCTGCTGGTGCCCATCAGTGGACCCCTAAAGAAGCATCGGCACAAGGGACTGTTCCAGATGCACATAACCCTGCCTTGAAGCATGCACCGATGATGTTTACAACGGATTTGGCATTGAGGATGGATCCCGCTTACGCCAAGATAGCAAAACGCTTTCATGAGAATCATCAAGAACTCACTGATGCATTTGCTAGGGCTTGGTATAAGTTAACCCATCGTGATATGGGACCCCTGTCTCGCTACCTAGGTCCTTTGGTGCCAAAAGAGCAATTGATCTGGCAGGACCCTATTCCTCCTGTAGATCATCCACTAGTTAATGCATCTGATCTAGTCCATTTAAAAGCCAAGCTCTTGGCATCGGGGTTATCGATTTCTGAGTTAGTGAAAACTGCTTGGGCATCGGCAGTGACATTTAGAGGCGGTGATAAACGTGGCGGTGCAAATGGTGCTCGTATTCGACTCGCTCCACAAAAAGATTGGCCTGTAAATCAACCAGAGCGGTTAGCTAAAGTATTAAAAGTACTTGAGGGTATTCAACAGGAATTTAACAGCACCCAATCTGATGGTAAAAAAGTTTCCTTGGCTGACTTAATTGTCTTAGGGGGATGTGCCGCTATCGAAGAAGCTTCCAAGAAGGGCGGCCATAGTGTTAGCGTTCCTTTTGCGCCAGGTCGTACTGATGCATTGGCTGATCAAACAGATGTCCATTCTTTTGCCGTTTTGGAGCCTGCATCAGATGGATTTAGAAACTATCTTGGTCAATGCCAAGAGGACTCAGCCGCAGAACGTCTGGTGGATCGCGCAAATCAATTAACACTAACCCCACCAGAAATGACGGTGTTGATTGGCGGTATGCGCGCTTTAAATGCAAACTTTGATCAATCGTCTTTGGGCATATTCACTAAAAGGCCAGAAGTACTAACAAATGATTTTTTTGTGAACTTGTTAGATATGAATACCGCTTGGAAAAAATCGAGTGTGAGTGGTGTTTTAGAGGGGTACGATCGTAAATCGGGTGAACTTAAATGGACTGGAACGGTTGTTGATTTAGTCTTTGGTTCAAATGCTGAGTTGCGGGCACTTGCCGAGGTTTACGCTTCTAGCGATTCTGAACAAAAGTTCATCAATGATTTTGTGATGGCCTGGACTAAGGTGATGAATTTAGATCGATTTGATTTAAAGTGATTTAGTTAAAAAGCGCACTTTGGTGCGTTTTTTAATGACAACCTAGCAAAAGTAAGGGATTGGTAAGGTCTTGATTGAAAAGGTAAAAGCAGAAATTGGCAATGTACTTATGCTGATGTTGCTTTTTGCCTTCAATCCCATCGATTATCATCCTATGATGGCATCTAAGCAAATTTAGTGGTCTTGCTTAAACAGGGTCCGTTAATTAACAGGCCCCTAAAATTCTTACTCCTAACCTCCTTCCCCAGATTGGGCTTTAGTGCCGCTTTTAAGTGCATCTAAAAAGGAACTTAGGGTCTAAGGGTGTAAACATAGCCTATTGTCATTTAATGCGCATAAAGTAGATATATGAATGGTTTTGTTATCTACTTTCTTAGATGAAATGAGAAGTGAATCAAATGAAACGAGAGATCTTTAGCTTATTAATGAATATTAAAAATGAAGTCCTAAAGGCAATATATGGCCCGGACAAAATTACTAAGTTAGTAGATTCTGAAATAGGAGCTGTGGTGGTGAAAGAGCCACCACATAATCCGGAAGATAAGCAATCTCCCATTGATAGTAAATTCAAAACCTTATTACGCGGTGGCGATGAGGTAGTTCATATTTCGCCAGAAACTCGTTATTTTGAAGTTGCTGATGCGGGGATGAGTAGAAGGGTTGCTTATACTATTTCAGGGAATTTAAACGCCAAAAAAGTACTACTGTGTTTGCCTGGCCTATTGGAAACAAAAGCTTCTTTTATGCTTTTGCATTCTTACTTTCTCAAGTTTGAAGAATGCTTGGTGATTAGTATTGATTTATCAGGTAGGGGTGAATCCGATTCAATGGGGGATCGGGAGGCATACAAGATGTCTCTGTATCTGGCTGATATTAGTCAGTTGATTCGTGAAGTCATCTTTAGGGAAAAAGTCGGGCGCGCGCCAAAACTCACCGTTCTTGGAACGAGTATGGGCGGTGTTCTGGCGATGCATCTCACGAAGATCTTTGATGGAAAAATCACTGGCATCATTCTTAATGATATTGCCCTTACCGTTAATTGGACCTCTTTGTATTCTTTATACAAATCCATGAAAAATGAGGCTGGGTTTAAAGAGGTGCGCGAGTTAGCAAAAGACTTAAGCGTTGATGAGCGGGCAATTCGAGATGTGCAATTACCGGGTCATTTTGATTTATCCTTTCGCGCGGATATTTGGGGAATGAATTTCCACGAGGCTCTAGAGGGCTACTCGGGAAAAGTTGGTCTCGTATATGGCGGAAAGTCTCAAATATGCACGAAACAGAGAGTAGAGGAAGCAAAGGAGTTTTTTCCAAAGCTTAAGCTTTACGAGGTACCAGATTCTGGGCATCCAGCACCTTTTAATATAGGTGTCTGTGGATTTATTCAGTCAGAAATGAATATCTAGACGGCAGATATACTTAAGAAACTCTGTATTAATCTGGCAAATTCAGTAAATCATGCAGTGCGAGTTCGCCAGAACTTAATGCTCCGGCACGAATTCCACCATTGCCTTCAAATGCTTCAAAAAAATGTTTTTTGTTCGCTAATTTAGAAGGTCGCTCGCACGGAATGCAGAGCTCAGTTCCATAAAATTCAATCCCACCAACAGAAAAAGTCTTACCCACTAAATCGTTTAATTCTTCAGGCGTGATTTCCTTCAGAACAATATTTCTTCTGGTTTCTACATCGCTAAATGTTTGATGACCGCTTAAATTTAAAAGATGGTTAGCTCGATCAATTCCCATGCGCGCAATAAAGGTGATATCTCTTACTTTGCTTGGTCTTGATTGGGAGTAGGCGCCTTTGCTTAGGGCGTAGCGATCTCCCTGGACGCCTTGATTGGCAATGATATTTACCTTAGACCTATGGACTAGTGGGAGCCCAGCATCTTGAGCAATAAAAATTGCTTGTATAGAAGTCATTTTCTAAGGGTGCGGTTAACGATATGAAATAAAAAGAAGGTAAAAAATACTAAACCGATAATCCAATGAGTCAGCTCGCTTCCTTCATGAATCTCTTCGGGTCCATAGTAAAGGAGTAAAGCGGTAATCACCAGAATCGAAAGGCAGGCAAGCTGAGTAATGCCGCTAATCAAGTTTTTCTGAGATTTCAGGCCTGCTTTGATGTGAAATGGTAATACTGTGCCAAATGCTATTAATGCGAATACCGATCCCACCCCGTGGAGTGTTAAGACCAAATGGTCCCCTAAGATGGAGCGTGAAATATGAAATTCATGCCCTAGCAAAAAGGCAATACCAGACAAAGAGCAAATCGAGAGGGTGAAGATGGTGAACCAGCGTTGCCAAGATGGCATCTTACCTAGACCATGTTTTCTCATGCTGTAATCCTTATGGCCTGTGCAGAAAAATGTTTAAAACACGGGTGTGAGTCATCTTGGGAGATAGCAAAAACTTTTGTTAAGGCATCAGCATACATACATTCCGGCGCCAATACAGAATAGGAGTCGTTAAAATGGATATGCTCCATATTGAGAGGATTCACAATATAGCTGAGCGTATTCATATCATCTTGAGACTTTGAATAATATAAGCCCGTACTAGCAATCGAGCCTTCTTCTAGGCTTCCAAGAGGTATTAGTGTATTTGGATGGCTTGGTGAGCGAACTTGAATTTCCTTAGGGCTTTCTCCAAAAACCCTTAGGTCTCCACCGGCATTGACTGAACCTGATTTAATACCGTTCACCTTTAGTGCTTCTACTGCTTTATCTACGGCAAACCCCTTTGCAATTCCCCCAAGATCTAATTGAATCGGTTTATGCGACGTTACTTTGTTAGGTTCAATTAATACTAGATCTGATAACCCCCCATATTGGGTGACACTAACACCTTCATGCTGAGGCAGAAGTCCTGCCCCGACTAGTTTCGCTCCAACACCACAATCAAATAATCCAGCGGATAAGGTATGAATCTCTTTGGCGGCTGAAAGTACTTTAAAAGTCCATTCATGAACTTCTAGGATGTCCAAATGGGATCGCTGATTAATTTTAGAAAGCTCGCTATCTGGATTATGAAATCCCATTAATTTCTGAACTAACTCAATAGCATCAAAGGCTCGATCTATTGCATAGTTGGCGATACTTTCGGAATTTTGTGGAGATATATCATTTGTAGAAATTTCTACATAAGTGCCCAACAAGGGCTTACAGCGAATCATTTTGCTTTTGACTTTAAGGTTAGGTCGTACATCACCATAATTCTCTTTACGCCATCAGTAAGATGCTTACTAGACAGTGTGGCCCCAGAAATATTTTCAATATCTTTCTTAAGTTTGATGGGGTCTTCTACAGTCTTGCCAACAAACTGCTTACGCCAGCTTTCATCGGCAACTTCATAGCCGTAAGATTCAACATACTCCATGATCTCAATGCCCTGTACTGCGCCTATAGGGGAGATGCCAACTGCATAAGTAATCATTTCATGTTTACCCACAACTTCATCAACGATAAAGTAGCTGCCATCAGACGCCCTCCATACTCTATCGCCTTTAAATGGATGGCTTACGCTTGAGGCAGACTGCATTTTGTCTTGCACATCCTCAGTTATTAACAGTGGTGTTTTAGTAAATTGCTTGTTGGGGAAGATGAGTTTTTGTGCTTGCTCAGCTGAAACAAAAATCTTTGCGTGTGCATAGATCGGTGCGCCAACAAGAGCAACTCCTGCTAAGGCAAGGAGGGGATTTGGTTTCCAATTCATGTTGCGATAGTTTCCTGTTTATGCAATCAGCAATTCATTGGCTTCATTACAAAGCATTTGAAGTTCTGAACTTGAGTCTTTGAGTTCTGCCAGGGCGTCAAACATCATTAATGCCCTTTCCTTTGCAGTGGGACATTGGGTGACTTGAAACTTTAGTAAGTAAGTTAAAGCTCCAATTAATAGGTTTTGAGTTTGCATGCTTCCTCCCTAAATAAAACGCTTGATCATGGTTATATCTATTTCTGAGCTGTTTAATTGAGTTACTTAATTCAGCGGGAAACCCACTTTTAGGATGAATTCATTATTAGTGTGACCATCCCAAACTTTATTTCCCCAGCAGTCGCCTGTGCCAGTGCCGTGACAGGTTCCGCCGCTCAGTTGATTACGCCATGCGGCCGTAACCCACCAATCTTTTTCGGCGTAGTGAATATTTGGACCAACAAAGATGGCATTCTGAGTAGGGCTTTGCCACATATAGCCATAAAAGTCATTGTGAAAACGCGCTTCAATACCTGCAGAAAGCTTAGGTATAAAGCGATAGCTAGCACCAACTAATAAATCTATCTGCGATTCTTGAATTAAAAAACCATTGGATTTCAGTTGTTCTTGTTCACCCACTACGTTTGCTGCCAAGATCAGTCTGTCATCGATAAAGTTAGATTGCACTAGTAGTCGATATTCAAGAGAGTTTGCATTGCGTCCGAGCGTAGGCTCAAAGTAGACGCCAATCCCGACTGGTGAGGTGATGGGGTCGGTAATTCGGTAAATTGCCTCAAGAGAGCCGCCATCTAACCCTGTCTTGCTATAGCTTGATGCACCTGAGGCAGTTACATTTTGGGGTACACCTGCACCTGCTGTACAGGGTGTGGTGTCACATACCTCTGGGTTCAGATAGTTATTTTTGGCTGTTACGGAATAGGCATTTAAATATCCCGCGAGTTGGAAGTTGTCTGTCACTCCATATTCAACTTCAGATCTGGAGTACCAAGATTGATAGGTGCCAGTAGCCTGACCTGTATTTAATTGCAGGCGTTGCTCAAACTCCGCTTTACCTTTGGGTTGTAAATCTAAGGTGTAAATCCAGCCAAAATTACCTTCCCCTGCGTTAGCAAATGAAAAATGTAGGGCAGTAGCCAAAATAACGCTAAAAAGGGCTATTTTTTTGATTGTGAGCTTCACGTTGAGTAAATTCTGTTTATGAGTTATTGAGAGTGATTCTCATCAATATAACATAAATGAGAATCACTCGTAATAAGGTCAAAATTCCTTTTGATTGGATGGATAGCTAAAGTGTTGGGGCCTAAGCAATTAAAAAGGGGGTCTAATGAGCACTTCTAGTAGCGGATAGCGATGGATGCACTAAACAAAATCATGCATTGAGAGTTAGTAAATTTTGCGCGAAAGCCTTCAACATGAAAAAGTTGCCCTCATGGCTTATTGCGGTTTATTAAAAATTGCAAAAGATTCAAATAGACAGGAGCCGGCTATACAGACTGTTTCTCTTGAAGAATATGCACGAAAAATGATTATTCAAGAAGAGATGCATTTAAATGAAGTAAGCAAGATATTGCATAAGCCAGGGGAAATTAAACTATTTAGGGCTTAAGCGTTTTCCGTGAGTATCGGCAATGCTAACCACTTTCGAGTGATTTTTACTTTGTATCCACGGGGTAATGGTGATTAAGGTTACGCTCATTTAAACGATCATTTTGTCTGAGGAGATTTTCGCCAATCATCTCTACTCTCAGTCGCCATTCATTTGCTAATTCTAGGGTTAGATGAGTAGTAAGCACTTCTAAGAAGAGTGCTTTCCAGTCGTTCAAAAGGTTTTCAGTCAAACCAGCGGCGAAATGTTTTCCTACGGGGTCGTAGCTGTAACTTTTGGTCGGTTTACCACCTAAAGCCACCCACCAGAACTCAGCAATTTTCACTTTATGTTCATCCCAGTGGCCAACTATGGAAAAGGGTTCTGATAGGGTGGAGTGAATTTGAATACGGTTATAAAAGTCATCCACCACCTTATCTACTGAAGGCATACCAATTCTCATGGCCAGACTAATGCGATCAACTGGCTTAATCATATTCATTTGCAGTTTAATAAAAGAACCCGTGGGCGCCCAATACTGAAATAAAGATCGTTATCAGGCTTATGGTGAGAATAATCGTATGAATGATTTGGGTTTTTTGTAAGTTGCTAATGCCATGGTCATCCTTGACTATCCGACGATGATTTTTGATGAAAAAAGGCTCTACGATAAAAAGCGCCGAAGCAAACATTAACCAAACTAAAACCATAGCGTACATCCAGAAGCCTTGTATATCTGAAAAGCGATTCCACGCATCTAATTTGTAAACCATATAAAAACCACTTAGACCTGCCAGTAAAACAGCAACTCTTGCAATAGAGGCAAAACGACTTTCAATAGTATTGAACATGGATAACTGTTCAGTTTTAAATGATGATTTTCTAATTGAGGGTAATAAAACTAGGGTTACAAAACCCACCCCTCCAATCCAGATAACGATGCTTAATACGTGTATTGCACGTGCAATAGTGAGCTCATTCATTGATACATCCTACCTCATGGATTGCTTTTTAAGCGATATCTAGCTATGTAATTTTTTTCTGTAAATTTTTATTGAACACTCAATCTTAGGGTGACGGAAATTAGGGCCTGGAGCAGTAACGGATTTAAATACTTATTTGCAAAATAAGTCTTAAACTTACGTAGTGCCTAAATCCCCTCTAAAAATCCTTTCAGAACCTGATCTATCCCGCCTAATTGAGATGGCCTGGGAGGATCGTACCCCTTTTGATGCTATTGAAAAAACTTTTGGACTTCCGGAGCCTCAGGTTATTGCCATCATGCGTAGAGAGTTAAAGCGCCGCTCATTTGAGCTTTGGCGAAAACGTGTGACAGGGCGTGCAACAAAACATGCGGCGTTACGAAGTAAGCTTGTAACCCGAGCTTATTGCTCCACTCAATATAAACAGAAATGAAGTATTTAACATGAAGAATCAAACTAGGTTGATTTTGATTCTGGGTGACCAGTTAGATTTGCAGAGTGCCGCTCTGAGAGATTTTGATCTTCAGGTCGATGAAGTCATCATGATTGAGTCAGCCAATGAGGCTCAGTACGTATGGTCCCATAAGGCAAAGATTGCTCTATTTTTATCTGCGATGCGGCACTTTGCGCAGGAGCTTAAAAATCTGCAATATCCAGTCACCTATATTAGGGAGTCAGCCCTCCCAATTATTGAAGTTTTAAAAGAAGAGCTACTTAAAAAGAAAATTACTAGTCTCGTTTGTGTGGAGCCTGGGGAGTGGCGGCTTAAACAGGCCATAGAATCTTTGGCTCAAGAGTTCAATCTCGATCTGGACATGCGCGAGGACGATCATTTTTATTGCACGCATCAAGAGTTTGTAGATTGGGTATCTAATAAGAAAGAGTTAAGACTCGAATATTTTTATCGCTTAATGCGCAAGACTCATGGGGTCTTGGTTGACGCAGATGGGAACCCAGAGGGTGGGCAATGGAATTTTGATCAAGATAACCGCAAACCTTATCCAAAAAAAGGTCCCGGAATGATTGATTCTCCAGCTGCTTTTGAATCTGATCAAATCACTCAAGAAGTCTTGGAATATGTGGGTGAGACTTATAAAGATCATCCTGGATCTTTGGAGGCATTCAATTGGCCGGTCACTCGAGAACAGGCTTTAGTAGGCCTGAATTATTTTGTTGAATACCGTTTGAGAAATTTTGGTATTTTTCAGGATGCGATGTGGACTGATACTCCCTTTGGTTGGCATTCTATTCTGTCCAGTTCTTTAAATCTGAAATTACTCAACCCTCGGGAAGTGATTCAAGCTGTACTACTAGCATGGAAAAAATATTCTTTAGATTTATCGGATGTTGAGGGCTTTGTACGGCAGATTTTGGGTTGGAGAGAGTTCGTTCGCGGCATGTATTACCTAGATATGCCAAAGATGGCGCAGGATAACTTTTATAGTCACGATCGTGCGCTGCCTAAATGGTATTGGAATGGTCAAACCCATATGGCCTGCATGAAAGATGCTATAGGACAAACGCTCAAATATGGTTATGCCCACCATATACAACGATTAATGGTAACTGGAAATTTTGCGTTGTTAGCGGAAATTCTTCCAAGCGAAGTATGTGATTGGTACCTTGCTATTTATGTAGATGCGATTGAGTGGGTAGAGCTGCCAAACACCGCTGGTATGGCTTTGTTTGCGAATGGTGGACGCTTTACTAGTAAGCCTTACATTGCTAGCGGCGCTTATATTAAGCGTATGAGTAATTATTGCGGCTCATGTAAATACAAGCCAGACGTTCGCTTTGGTGAAACAGCTTGCCCAATCACAACTTTGTATTGGAATTTTCTGATTAAGCATCGAGCTCAATTTGAATCTAGTCCGCGTACAAGATTGATGACTGCCAATCTTAATAGAATCAGCGCAGAAGACCAAAAAGAAATACAGCTACATGCTCAAGTGCTGCTCAATCACTTAGATGTGCTTTAGACCACAGAAATGAAGCAATCATTTAAAGGTAATAAAAGTTTCTTACCGACCAAACTTTGCGTTGTATGCAAAAAAGAAATGACCTGGAGAAAATCCTGGGCTAAGAATTGGGAGTCTGTAAAGTATTGTTCTGATGCATGTAGAAATAAAAAGACAATTAACTAATGCGTGATGTTTTCAGGGTTTGATTACTGTCGCGCCAGTGAAAATATTGGCGATACAAAAATACGCTCAAGACCATCCCCCAAACCATACCGGTAAACATGCCTGCTAGCATGAGGCTGAGGCTTAAAAATGAGATGCTACTTTGTTGTAAGAGTTGGGTGAATACCGTAGCTCCAAGAGTCATGCCTATAAGCATCCACCCGGAACATAAGAGGTTCTGAGCCAACATTGAACATAATTTCCGGCATTGAGGCATTAAATATCTCAAGCTAGGAATAGCGGCTATACCCCCTACCAACATTCCTATATGCATATAGGGCATTAATTTGATATGGAAAATCAAAGAGTCAAAAAGTGAGAGATTGTGACTTTTGGAGCATATCGCGGCGATTGTAAATAGAGGGGTAATTCTGGTGTCTATGAATAAGCCAATGAGCATTCCGCCAAAGCCTAGGGAGAGCATCACGTGAGGTGGAGATAGTCCAAGGCCTTGAGGTCTTAACTTGGCAAGCGCAAAGCAGCCTAAGGCAATGCCTATCAACGAGAGCCATTGCAAGGACCAAAGAGTCTCATCGGAGTCTATGCTAACAAGCATCAAGGTAAAGCCAACCAAAGCTATCAGACCCAATGCAACTAAGGTATTGATATTTCTTTTTAGGACGCTATTGTTCAAGATCTGTCTTTGCATTAATTTTATTTATGGAAATGATTATGTGGCAATTGGATAAATCTTGCTCAGCTCCAGAATTTGCAATGATTCGGGTAAACACTATATTTCTAATGAAGAAATTCATACTGCATTGCATCAAATACGCAAGTCTTTTTTTTGAGTTATAACATTAGTCAGATTTAAAGTCGCACATTAAATAACAAGAACTTTAAGGAGACAAAATGATTCCTCCAGAATTTGATTACCATGCGCCAACTACTCTGAGCGATGCGATTGCATTGCTTGATCAGTTGGGTGACGATGCCAAAATTTTGGCTGGCGGACATAGTCTGTTGCCAATGATGAAGTTGCGTTTTGCAGAGCCTGCGCATTTAGTGGATCTCAATTTGATTCCGCAATTGAGGGGCATTCGCGAAGAAGATGGCCTCATCAAGATTGGGGCGATGACAGTCGAGAACGATATTTTGGATTCGGCTCTGCTCAAAGAAAAAGCTTCACTACTTCCCAAGGCTGTCAAATGGATTGCTGATCCACAAGTACGTAATCGTGGAACTATTGGTGGAGATATTGCCCACGGCGATCCTGCTAATGATCATCCCGCTATCGCTATGGCCTTAGATGCAACCTTTGTATTGCATGGTCCTGGTGGCGAAAGAAAAGTAAAAGCAGTAGATTTTTTCCATGGCACCTACATGACTGATATGGCTGCCAATGAAATCATGACCGAGATTCAATTTGCTCCATTGGCTGGCAATACAGGCTGTGCATATGTAAAGCTCAAACGGAAGACTGGTGACTGGGCGACAGCTGCAGCCGCTGTAGTACTGCAAATGGCTAACGGAAAAGTAAGTATGGTGCGCATTGGCTTAACGAATGTGGCTGATACCGCTATTAGGGCAACGAAAGCCGAAGAGCTGCTCTTGGGTAAAGAGCTCAATGAAGAAACATTGAGAGAGGTAGTAAGCGCCGTAGCCGAGGCTTGCAACCCTGCCGAAGATCTTCGCGGTGATATTGAGTACAAGACAGCAATGGCTGGTGAGATGACTAAGCGTGCATTGCTTGATGCCGCTTCACAAATCAGTTAATTCAAGACCTAATACGGAGCAATAGACCATGAGCAAAAAATTAGTAAGCATGACCATCAATGGTAAAAAAGTTGAAGAGGCTGTTGAGCCGAGAACGCTTTTAATCCACTTCTTACGTGAGAATCTCAATCTTACTGGTGCGCACATTGGTTGTGAAACCAGTCATTGCGGTGCATGTACGGTTGATATCGATGGTAAGTCAGTTAAATCTTGTACGCATCTTGCGGTTCAGTGTGAAGGTGCGGATATTTTGACTGTCGAAGGTTTGGCAAAAAATGGCGTACTGAGCGCGGTTCAGGAAGGCTTTCATATGGAGCATGGTCTTCAATGTGGCTTTTGTACTCCAGGAATGCTAGTAAGGTCTTATCGCTTATTGCAAGAAAACCCCAACCCTACTGAAGCAGAAATTCGTGCAGGAATATCCGGAAATTTATGTCGTTGCACTGGATATCAAAACATTGTTAAGGCAGTGCAATACGCTGCTAAAAAGTTACAAGAAACTGCTCAAGCATAAAAACCCAATTTTAAAGTTGTGGGCTTTTTTTAAAGCCACATAACTCAACAGGAGATAAAGATGAATGCACCGTTGAAAGATCGTGAAGCAGCGTTAATGGGTATGGGTGATTCCCGTCTTCGTAAAGAAGATGCGCGATTTATCCAAGGTAAAGGAAATTATGTAGACGATATCAAGTTGCCTAATATGGTCTACATGGATATTGTCCGTTCGCCACTGGCACATGCTCGCATTAAAAAGATCAATAAAGAAGAAGCGTTAAAAATTCCAGGCGTTTTAGCTGTTCTCACTGCCGAGGATTTAAAGCCCCTCAAATTGCATTGGATGCCAACCCTAGCTGGCGATGTGGCGGCGGTTTTAGCCGATGAGAAGGTGCATTTTCAGATGCAAGAAGTTGCAGTCGTTTTGGCTGAAACCCGTTATGCCGCTGCTGATGGCAAAGAAGCTGTACAAGTTGAGTACGAAGAATTGCCTGTAGTCATCAACCCTTTTGATGCTTTAAAGGATGACGCTCCTATTTTGCGTGAAGACCTCATTGAGAAAATGGAAGGAGCGCACGGTAAGCGCCACCATCCCAATGACATCTTTACTTGGGAAGCTGGTGATGCGGCAGCAGCAGACGCTGCTTTTGTAAATGCAGAAGTAGTTGTCAAAGAAGATTTGCTGTATCCGCGTGTACACCCATGTCCGCTTGAAACTTGCGGCTGTGTTGCATCTTTTGACCCTATTCGCGGTGATTTAACCACTTACATTACAAGTCAAGCTCCACACGTAGTGCGTACCGTTGTTTCCATGCTTTCTGGTATTCCAGAATCAAAAGTGCGAATCATTTCTCCAGATATTGGTGGCGGCTTTGGTAACAAAGTGGGCATCTATCCTGGTTATGTTTGCGCTATTGTTTCTTCCATCGTTTTAGGCCGTCCGGTTAAATGGATTGAAGACCGTATTGAAAATCTTTCATCTACCGCTTTTGCTCGCGACTATCACATGACTGGTGAGCTTGCGGCAACAAAGGATGGAAAAATCCAAGGCTTGCGTGTCAATGTGTTGGCTGACCACGGTGCGTTTGATGCCTGTGCTGATCCATCAAAATTTCCAGCAGGAATGTTTCATATCTGTTCTGGTTCCTATGACATTCCAGCCGCGCATTGCACGGTAAGAGGGGTTTATACAAATAAAGCCCCTGGTGGTGTGGCCTATCGTTGTTCCTTCCGGGTTACTGAAGCTGTTTATTTAATTGAGCGCATGGTTGACGTCCTCGCGCAAAAGCTCAATATGGATAAATCGGAAATTCGTAAGAAGAACTTCATTCGTAAGGATCAGTTCCCTTATAAATCTGCTTTTGGTTTTGAATACGACTCTGGCGACTATCTCACTGCTTTAGATCAGGTCTTAGATGCCGTGGACTATAAAGGTCTTAGAGCAGAACAGGCTGCTAAACGTGCTGACCCGAATAGCAAGACTCTGATGGGTATTGGTTTAGTAACTTTTACCGAGATTGTGGGCGCAGGTCCAAGCAAGATTTGCGACATTCTGGGTATTGGTATGTTTGACTCTTGCGAAATTCGTGTTGACCCAACTGGTAGTGCTATTGCCAGAATGGGAACGATCTCCCAAGGTCAGGGTCATCAAACAACTTATGCGCAAATTATCGCAACTGAGTTGGGTATTGCTTCCGATTTGATTAAGGTTGAAGAAGGGGATACCGATACTGCTCCTTATGGACTGGGTACTTATGGTTCACGTTCTACCCCGGTTGCTGGTGCTGCTATTGCCATGGCCGCCCGTAAGATTCATGCAAAAGCTAAAAAGATCGCAGCCTCATTACTCGAGGTTAGTGAGAACGACTTAGAGTGGGAAGTGGACCGCTTTAAAGTGCGCGGAAATGATGATAAGTTCAAGACAATGAAGGATATTTCTTGGGCTGCATACCATCAACCACCTGATGGCTTAGAGCCAGGGTTGGAGGCTGTTCATTACTATGATCCGCCAAACTTCACTTTCCCGTTCGGAATTTATTTAGCTGTAGTGGATATTGATCGCGCAACTGGTGAAACCAAGGTAAGACGCTTTTATGCATTGGACGATTGCGGTACTCGAATTAATCCGATGATTATTGATGGCCAGATTCATGGTGGTTTGACAGAAGGTTTTGCCGTAGCAATGGGTCAGCTTTTATCATTTGATGCTCAGGGCAATATTCAAGGCAATTCTTTGATGGATTATTTCTTGCCAACTGCCGTTGAGACACCACATTGGGAAACCGATTACACAGTTACCCCATCTCCACATCATCCACTTGGAGCCAAGGGAGTTGCCGAATCACCACACGTTGGTAGCATTCCAACATTTACCTCTGCCATAGTTGATGCATTTGCACATACAGGCGTTACGCATATTGACATGCCACACACCTCGTTTCGCATCTGGAAAGAGCTGAAAAAACACGGTTTAAACCTCAATTAATTAAAGTTAGGATTTTTGTAATGGAAGTGATAATTGATAAGCAATACCCAATCCCTGCCAGCGTTGAAAGTTGCTGGCAGGTTTTGTCTAACGTCAATGATTTGGCAACCTGTATGCCTGGCGCATCTATTACTGAGCAGCTTGACGATACCCACTACAAAGGTAGCGTCAAGCTCAAAGTAGGTCCAGCCACTGCTGCATTTGCTGGTGATATTGAGCTGCAAGGTATCGATCCTGCTTTAAAAGAAATTCGTATGCTGGGTAAGGGCGCTGATCGTGGCGGTTCTTCAGCCTCGATGCAGTTGACAGCAAGTTTGTTGGCTCAAGCCGATGGAACAACAAATTTAGTTGGTAAGGCTGAAGTGATTGTGAATGGTAAGTTTGCGCAATTTGGTGGTCGTATGATGACGTCTGTTTCAGACATGATCTTGCAACAGTTTGCGGATAATTTTTCTGTGAAAGCTCAAGCTGTAGGTGGTACTGTATCACCAGCTCAAACTGGCAATACAGATGCTACCGCTACAGCCTCTGCTCCTGCAGCAGCGGCACCTGCAGCTAAAGCTCCTCATACCGAATTAAATGGCTTGGCCATTGCTTGGATGTTGATTAAGAATTTCTTCAAAGGGCTGGTAGGCATTAAAAGCTGATGAATGTTAAAGAGATATCGGGCCTCCTATCCAAGGCATCTTATGTAGCAGACGATAGTCTCTCTGAGATGGTTTGGATGGGTCTTACGATTGATCGGCCATTATTGTTAGAAGGTGAAGCTGGAGTTGGAAAAACGGCTATTGCTCATGCCTGTTCAGTGGGTTTGGATAGGCCCTTATTTCGACTTCAGTGTCATGAAAGCCTTGATCTCAATCAGGCCGTTTATGAGTGGAACTATAGCCGTCAGTTATTAGAAATACGCCTTAGGGAAGCTGAGGGCGGTGATAAATCACATCTAAGAGATGATTTATTTAGCGAGCAGTTTTTGCTCCAACGCCCCTTGATGCAAGCAATTACCTCACCTAAACCATCGGTTTTATTGATCGATGAAATTGACCGTGCTGATGAAGCATTTGAGGCTTATCTATTAGAAGTGCTTGGAGAGTTTCAGATTACGGTGCCTGAGCTAGGAACCATCAAGGCTGTTAGTCGCCCATTGGTGATTCTGACAAGCAATGGTACGCGTGATTTATCTGATGCTCTGCGTCGTCGATGCTTGTATCACTATGTTGATTACCCATCCATTCCTCGTGAGCTCACCATTGTTCAAACGCTAATACCAGAAGCAAATTTAGAGCTTTTGCAGCAAGCTGTGATGTTTGTGCATCAATTACGCAAAGAAGATTTGGATAAGACGCCGGGCATTGCTGAAACCTTGGATTGGATTCGCATTCTGTGTGCCAAGAACTTGAAGAAATTACCAGATGATCCTGTCGAATTCGCGGGTACGCTTTCAGCCTTGCTGAAGACTCGTAATGATCAGTGGCAAATATCTAACCAGGTATTAACCAAATTGATGGGCACAGGTCAGCGTGTCGGCATTGATGCTGGGGTTGTGGAATCACGCAAGTAAGTAGAATTCTTGCCCGATTGATATGTTAGATTCGCCCACCCCAACACAAGAGATCCGTCATTTTGTGGCGTATCTAAGGGAAAGTGGATTCGTTATTGGCTTATCTGAATTTAAGGCGATGGTGGACATCGCACTTTCAGCAGGAATCCAAGATAACGCTCGTATTGAAAAATGCTGGCGTGGGATTGCCGCTTCATCGCATCAGCAGTGGGAGCAATTTCCTGCTTTGTTTGAGGCCTTTTGGTATCCCAAGAAGGCCAAGGGCACAACTAAATCCTCAGGACAAAAAAAGCAGGGAAAATCCCTGCCTCAACTCATTCAAGAATTACAAAGCGAATCTGGATCAACTAAACCCTCAAATAATGGCCGTTCCGTAGGCCTGGGTTCAAGTGAATCCGAGGCAGAGCAAGATGCACAAGAAAAAGGCCAGGGCGGTGCTAGTAAGGTTGAGCCATTGGCTGAAAAGCCCCTAGGGGATTGGTTACCGCAAGATAGCCAACAACTCGATGCATTGATCGCGCCCTTGCAGGCGAAATTAAAACGCAAGCTGGTGCGTCACTATCGACGTCATCCCCAAGCAAGAAGATTGGATTTAAGAAATTCTATTCGTAAGGCGATGGGTACTGGTGGGGAGTTAATTCGTTTGAGCATGAAAGAGCCAAAAACTACTCCTCCCAAAATTTTTATTTTGGTAGATGTCAGTAAATCTATGGAATCTCATGCCCAATTCTTTTTAAGAATGGCCAGGTCATTTTGTCAAATTCTCAATGCCCGTGTGTTTGTATTTCATACAAGCTTAATTGAAGTTAGCGCATTAATGCGACGTAATAGTGGACGAGTTCAAGAAAAGATTAATGCCGTTGCATTTGGTTTTGGTGGTGGGACTCGCATTGCTACAAATTTAAAAGCGTTTTTAGCGCAAAGTAAATTGGGCCCCTCAGGAAGTCAAATAAAAGGTCTGGGTAAGCGTGATATTGTCTACGTATTAAGCGATGGTTATGACACCGATCCACCTGCGCAAACCTTAGAGGCTATTTTGGCCATACGCAATAAGGGGGCGGATATATTCTGGCTCCATCCCACCGTTGGTCGGCCGCAGTCAGAGGCAATGCTTTTAAGTCAAGATGCTATTTCTGGATTCATGGCGGTAAGTCATTTAGGCAGTCTTGAGGGCTTAGTAGATTTAACCCTAAAGCGTAAAAAAATCAGCAATGAAACTCACATGAGATTGGAGTTGTAATGGGATGCATTATGAAGCAGGGCGGCGGTCTTTACTCTAGGGTTAGAGTTGGGGCGATTTTATTGGCTGCCGGCGAAGGAAAGCGAATGGGCGGTGTTCCCAAAGCGCTTATAGAGCTTCAGGGGGTTCCTTTAATCAACCGTCAGATGATTGCATTAAGTGGTGCTGGTGTCGATGAGGTTGTGGTTGTTACAGGTTATTACCATGAACTTGTTGAGTCAATGGTTGAGCAATTTCCAGTGCGAGTTGTTCGCAATCTTCATCCTGCTGATGGACAGGCATCATCCGTGAGAATGGGGCTTGAGGCATTAGGGGGAAACTTTGACGCCGTCATTATGGCCTTATGTGATCAACCTTTGATTAATGCCGAAGATATCACCCAGCTTATTGCCGCATTCAAAAAGCGTCAATCTGGAGAAATTCTGATGCCAATGGTTGATGGTCAACGAGGAAATCCTATTGTTCTCAGTGGAGTGGCTATCAATCAAATATTGGCATCTGGTCAAAATATGGTTTGTCGTAAATTTATGGATGAGCATCCAGAAGTTGTAAATGTATTTCATACTGACAATGAGCATTTCATCCTTGATGTAGATTCTCTAGAAGATCTGGATGTTTTTCAGGCTAAAACGGGCTGGAGCTTAACTGTGCCAAAAGCCTCTAATGGGGCCGCCATAAGCGAGCCAGAATCTGAGCCTGCATATCTATCCTTGCAAAAATTGAGACCCTAATGCTTACCTCTAACTGGCCTGTTCCTATTGCCATGCATCTGTGCCCGAGTGCGTCGGAAATTAATCCCGTGCTTTCACGGGTTTTTCAAGCCATGAGGGCAGCAGCACTTTTAGAAAAAGATCTTGCTGATACTGCTGTGCCTAAAAAGTTTTATGCCAGCGATGATCAACTTTTGCAACGCGTTGATCTTCCTGAATTTACGCAATTGATTCAGTTTTTTGCTGATGCCATTCAAAAGACTGTTGGCGCAGCGAACGCGGGAATCTGGCCTCAAGGCAAAATGTCTTTGCAGCTAGAGATTATGGGCTGCTGGTTCCAGATTCAAAATGGTATGGCGTTTCATGATGTGCATACGCATGGTAATTGTTCTTGGTCTGGCGTGTATTACGTTCAAGTCGATGAGGCAAAAAAACGAATGGATCATCCAGAAATGGGGGAGGCTAATGGGGTTACCCGGTTCTATGGCCCATACAGTCAATGGCAAGGCGGTGCCCATATGGATATTGGCAATGCTTATCTGCAAAAAAATAGTTTAGATATCCATCCTGAAGTGGGGAAGCTGGTTTTATTTCCTTCCTATCTTCCGCATATGGCCATGCCTTATGAGGGTGAGAAAGATCGAATCATTGTTTCTTTTAATGTACAAATACATTCAACACAGGGTGACCAAATATTTGGCTTTGATTCTAAATAAATCGCTCAATATTCAAAATTTCGTTCTATGGAAAATTTAGATCTCGTAGTCTTAAGGGCCTTGTTAGATTGGAGAAGATCTGGCAAAAAAGCCTTGTTAGCCACAGTGGTGAGAACATGGGGTTCTTCGCCTAGACCTATTGGGTCAATCATGGGTCTTTGTGAGGATGGCAGTGTGATTGGCAGCGTTTCAGGTGGGTGTATTGAAGATGATCTCATCCGAACCTATAGCACTGCTAAAGAATTTCCTTCGGGGTTGCCTAAGTTGATTAAGTATGGCGTGAGCGCTGATGAGGCGCACCGTTTTGGCCTGCCCTGTGGCGGAACCTTAGAGATTTTGCTGGAATTTGAAGTAAACGAAAATCTTTTAAGTGACTTGGTAGACCAACTTTCTCAGGGAAAATTGGTTCAGCGCATCACTAAGTTAGATGATGGTTCGGTCAGTTTGCTTGCGGTACAAGCCCCCGAGGAGCTGGTGCTAAGTGATCGTGAATTGATGAATACTTTTGGCCCGGAATACCGCATGCTGATCATTGGGGCAGGGCAGCTATCAGAATATTTAGCAATTATGGCTTTATTTAACGGGTTTAATGTCACTGTCTGTGACCCGCGTGAAGAGTACCGATCTAATTGGAAGGTGGGTGGCGTTGCATTAACTCATGACATGCCGGATGACGTAGTGATGGGTATGAAGTTAGATAGCCGTAGCTGTGTAGTAGCACTGACTCATGATCCAAAACTGGATGACTTGGCATTATTGGATGCCCTGCAAACCGACGCCTTTTATATTGGAGCTATTGGGTCACGCAGAAATAGTGAGGCACGTCGTCAAAGACTCATTGAGTATTTTGATTACACAGAAGAATCGCTCTCGGGCTTAAGGGGTCCAATTGGCATCTATATCGGTAGTAAGACGCCCTCAGAGATTGCCGTGAGTGTTATGGCTGAGATCCTTGCTGTAAAAAATGGAGTGAGTTTGCCTAAAGATGTTCAAGTAGGATTTGCTAAAAACGAATCCTTCAATCCTCAAAACGATTCAGGTGGAGTCATTTGTGGAATTTAATCCTGCACTAAGGATGGCATTCACGCGTGCATACGTGAATTAATTACAAATGAGTCTTAGACCATCATTTAGATTTCGGATTTATTCTGGCGACACGCCTGCGATTGGTCCTGGAAAGATTGCACTGTTAGAGGCCATTATTGAGCACGGTAGTATTCGCGCAGCTGCTAAAAGCATTGGAATGTCCTATAACCGTGCGTGGCTATTAATAGAAGAAATGAATAAGTCTTTTAAAAGCCCTGTTATAGAAGCTATTGCTGGTGGGTCAAAGGGCGGGGGATCTCATGTCACCAAAGTTGGGCATGTATTAATTCAGGAATATCGCGCCATTGAGAGTGATGCGCTTAAGGCCACGACCAAAAGAATCAACGCAGTGAAGGCCTTGCTAAGGTAAATATGAAAGTATTGTTGGTGGGATCTTCATTGCTGCGGCTATCGTTATACTTGAGAAAATATCACGTAATCATATTAAAGGACTGCGTATGAAAAAAATAGGCAGCTCATTAGTATTCAGTTTGCTATTGCCTATTCAGGTAATGGCTGCTGATTTGACGGTATCAGCAGCTGCTAGTCTCACTAATGCCTTTAAAGAGATGGCCCCTGTATTTGAAAAGCAAAATCCAGGCACTAAGGTTTTGTTAAATTTTGCCTCGTCTGGTTCTTTACTGCAGCAAATCATCAAAGGTGCGCCTGTTGATGTCTTTGCTAGTGCCGACCAAGAAACAATGTCTCAGGCTGAGCAAGCCGGGTGCGTAAAGAATGGGGATCAAAAGATATTTGCATCCAATCAATTGGTCGTCATTGTCCCCAAGGGCAGTAAGCAAAATCCTACGGGGTTAAGTGATTTAACAAAATCACAATATCAAAAGATTGCTATTGGCTTACCCGCAAGTGTGCCCGTTGGTCGCTATACCAAGCTGGCTTTAGAAAAGAAAAACTTGTGGGGTGTTCTGGAGTCAAAAATGATTAGTGCACAAAGTGTACGTCAGGCATTGGACTATGTAGCCAGGAGCGAGGTTGATGCTGGTTTTGTGTATTCCACAGATGCAGTCATCTTGCCCAATGAAGTTACACAAGCATTTGTAGTTCCAGTGGATTTACCGATTTTGTATCCCATTGCGCCCATCAATGGAAGCCCAAATAATATCCTTGCTAACAAGTTTGTGGCTTTTGTTGTTTCACCCCAAGGTCGCGAGATATTGAGTTCGCATGGTTTTGGAAAGCCTTAAAGCCTATGGATGAAGCTTGGATTGCTTTACGGCTCACTTTAAAGGTCGCGGGTGTAGCGACGGCCATTAATGTGATATTGGGAGTGGGGGTTGCCTATCTCTTTGCGCGTAAGCATTTTTTTGGAAAAAATGTAGCTGATGCCATTTTGACTTTGCCGATGGTGATGCCACCAACGGTCTTAGGATATTACTTGTTAGTCCTGTTGGGTAAAAACGGGCCAATAGGTTACTTTCTTAAAAAGTACTTTGATATCAATTTGATTTTTACTTGGCAGGGCGCAGTGATTGCGGCCTCTATTGTTTCTTTCCCTTTGGTCTTTAAGGCAGCTCGTGCTGCCTTTGAATCTCTAGAGCCTCAATATGAGCAAGCGGCTCGAGTGTTGGGGGTAAGCGATATTGCCATTTTTTTTAGGGTGACCTTGCCGTTAGCTTGGCGTGGAATTTTGGCGGGAGTCCTTCTATCCTTTGCAAGATCTGCCGGTGAGTTTGGGGCAACGCTCATGGTTGCAGGAAGCATCCCAGGAAAAACTCAAACTTTATCGATAGCAGTATATGAGGCGGTTCAAGCTGGTCAAGATGAGATGGCAAACTTTTTAGTCCTTCTGACTTCAGTTGTCTGTATAACCGTGTTATTGGTTTCTGGCAAGCTTGCCCCCGGAAGGGTAGCTAGTGGGGTGCATGATCATGGCTGATGTTTGGAATATTGCTATCGAGAAGGAATACGTTGGCAAAAATCGAATATTTAAAATGGATGTCAGCATTCAAAGTAATGCAGAACGCTTAGTTCTGTTTGGGGTATCAGGTTCGGGAAAAACACAATTACTCAGAATGCTTTCTGGGTTGGTAAGGCCCGATCAAGGAAGTATTGAATTTGAAGGGAAGACGTTATTTAATCAGAGTACTTCGATTAATCTTAGCCCTCAAGAACGCTCATTAGCTTATGTCTTTCAAGAGTACGCCCTCTTTCCACATTTAACGGTTATGCAAAACATTGCCTTTTCTGTCAATAAGGGATGGCTTAATAAGAGTCAAAGTTTTGTAAATGAAGATGTTGAAAGTTGGTTGGAAAAGTTTGAACTAAAGAATCTGGCTTACCAATATCCACATCAATTATCTGGGGGTCAATCTCAAAGGGTGGCTTTGGCTAGAGCATTAGTTTGTCAGCCAAAGGCATTACTACTCGATGAGCCTTTTTCTGCTTTGGATGATGGCTTAAGAAAAGCCTTGCGTAGCGAGCTCTATGAATTGCAAAAACAACTATCCATTCCCATGATTCTGATTAGTCATAACCTCGATGATGTGCATAGTTTTAGTGATGAGCTTATTCAAATTCGAGAGGGTCGTACTTTTACGGAATGAGTAGATGGATTTTGGTGTGGACTCATAAGTACATTCGAATGATAAAAAACCTCTGAACTTTTATTCAGAGGTTTTTCTCTTTCCAGTGGAATGATATCGATTAGAAAAATATCAATTATTTTGTAATTAATAGTGAAGTAAGTTGATTAATGTCACGCATTTTTTCTAACTCCAGAATTTCCTGAATAATCCTTTGTGTTTTGTTGACTCCGAGTACGGGAGAGATGAGATCGCGCGCTTTGGCGCTGACGATTTCAGTGGTTAGTGGATTTTCTTTTGTACCAGGCGGAAAGCGGGTATGTTTGCTTAAGATCTGGCCATTCTTTAAATAAACCTCGACAATAGCTCCGCGGGGTGCCAGTGGATCATTAAGCTTAGGGTCGCCAATAACAGTAATCCGCTCCATGAGAGAGCGAATTTGAGGTAACTTCATTCGTTCTTGTGAGTGACTATTTGCAAATGAAACATTTCCCTCGAGCATGGCAGTTGCAATTAGATACTGACAGTTAACATCTGGCATTGGGCTGTTTCCCACAATACCGATGGCATCTTCTGGAATGCGAACGGTGATTTTCTCCACATTGTTTGGAGTAAGTTTATTTTCTTGGGATAGCTTTAAAAACGCATCTAGAGGCGCTTGATTTGGGTATCCCACTGGAAAGGTCTTAATGCTAGATTCGGAGATATAAAAACGTGTTCCTAAATCCGCAATCATTGCACTGGGGTTAGGTTGTGTAGAAAGCGCTGATAACAGATTGTGTTTTCCATCAAGCACGTTGTAAACGCCTGTAAGCCCAGACTGAACCATGGCTACGGCAGTAGTGCCATTTCGTGCACCCATGCCACTAAAGTCAAAAGACTTCTCTACATGATCGTGGTCATCAACCCAGCTCCATAATCCTGATACTTGTTGCGCGGCATAAGAGATGGCGTAACGCATTTGAGTTTCATTGAGATGGGCCAAAGAAGCTGCTGAAGCCATTGCACCCATAGTAGCGTTATAAGCTTCTGCTCCACGATGAGTGCCGCGAACATGGTCTGGGCCCAGTGCCATGAGAAAGCGGCACCCTACGTCATATCCCAAGGCGACACCGCGTATTAGATCTGCGCCTGAGCGATGCTCTTTTTCCGCCAAGGCAAGCGCTGCAGGGACGGTCGCTGATCCTGGATGTGCTTTTGTCACAGGTTCAAAGTCATCTGATTCATCAGAGTGTGCGAGCATGGCGTTGAACATCGCCGCATTGATAACCGTCGTCTTGATATTGGTCGCAAAGACAGATGCCTCAGTTGTACCTCCTTGGGTGCGGGCAAAGCGGATGGCCATTTCTCCGGGTAATAATTTTGACCCAGAAATCATTGCGGCTACAGTATCTAGTATTCGATACTTTGCATCTATTAAAGTCTCAGGCGGAAGCTCTTGGTTGCGTGCGCCAGCCATATAGGCAGCCAATTGCCCCGTGATATCGGTTGCCGCAAAAAGGTTAAGACTTGGTGTTAGTGCTGATGCAGCAATAGCAGCAGATGTTTGTATAAAACGACGACGGCTATTTTTGGTATTTAAATCATTGTTATTGGTGCTCACTAGCTGTCTCCTGATAATTTTTTTCAGTGTAATCAAAAAGCGTCAAATAAGGGTATTGTTGGAGGGTTCCAAGGGGTGACGATTGCTTGTTGGGCAAGCCATTTTGATAGAGTAATCTACTGCTTGAGGCGGTCAGAAAAGTTGAGATTTGTATTCTCTTGCAATTTCACTAGAATGGTCGGGCAAAAGCTTGGGCAGTAGCTTTGGTTGGTGGCTTTAATGACGTACTTGTGTTCTATAACTATTAAGCAGGAAACGGCACTCTAGAAGTGTGAAGATAATTTATACATGATTGAATTACGCGAAACTGCTCTCGAGATACTGTTAATTAAAGATGCAGAGCTTAAGGTAGCTCGCCTTTATCAACTATATGATGACTATCAGCTTGAACAGGTTTCCTTAGATCTTTCTCGAAATGTTGATTCACAAAATCTTGACCTTCCTGGTCGCCCAGATAAGCCTGAGTTGGTGCCCCCTTTAAATGTCCCCAGAAGAAAAATGGATACAGAGCAGGGTAGGGTATCTTTGCTGCATTCGCTGGCCCATATTGAATTTAATGCGATGAATCTTGCGTTGGATGCGATCTGGCGATTCCCGGATATGCCCCAGCAATATTATGAAGATTGGCTGCGAGTTGCCAAAGAGGAGGCTTATCACTTCACTCTAGTTCAAAAACATATTCAAACTCTTGGATTCTCCTATGGAGATTTTCCTGCGCATAACAGTTTGTGGGAAATGGTAGAGCGAACGACTGATGCGGTCATTGCCAGAATGGCCCTTGTACCTCGAACTATGGAAGCAAGAGGCTTAGATGCGGTTCCGATGATTCGTGATCGATTTAAGCAAATCAAGGATGTTCAGGCGGTTGAAATACTAGAAATCATCCTCAGAGATGAAATAGGGCATGTCTTAATCGGTAACCGCTGGTTTAATTTCTTGTGTGCCAAAGATAATCTCTCTCCGATTGCTACCTACAAAGAGTTGGCTAGAAAATATTGTGCTCCCACATTAAGAGGGCCATTTAACATTCAAGCTCGTAAACAGGCGGGTTTTACTGATGAGGAATTAAACCTTCTTGAGGCTGAGCGAGCCTAACTTCTGGGTTGGCTAGTCTTTAAATCTTCCAGTTATGGAGGACGCTGATAAATTCTTCAGGCCCAATTGCATTGGACCCTGAAAAAGGGGTGATGTATTCATAGATCAAATAGAAAATAATGCCCAATGAGCTAGAGAGTAAAAAAATCATCGTTTTATGATGCTTTCTATTTGGCATTGAGTAGAGGCACTGGTAAAAGAGATATAGAAATGCACTAAGAGTCAAAGCCAAAATCATGGGAGAGTCTAACGATGATTTTGAACTTAAAACACGATTTAGACGAAGCATACGGTATTCAGAAATTGCTCTTAATTCTTCTTGTTGAGCTACCAATTCGCCATCATTTTTTGGAACGTAGTTCAGTAAAAGTTTATGAAACTGATTAAAAATGTCATATGTAGGGATGTCATATTTATCCTTAGCCATAAGGGGCCAATCTTTTGTGATGACTCCATCAACATAAAGCTGTAAAAGCTCTTTTCCGTGATTCCTAATTTCAGGAGGATAGGCATCCAAAGTCCTATAAATACTATTTAGAGAAAAAGCTTCTTTGGATGCTGACGACTTCACATCGTTATAACTTTGCCAAGTAGAGATAGTGATAAATGCCAGTGTCAGGCCGAAAACAATGCCTATGGCATCTGAAAAGGAGGACGCAAAGTCCGTATGGTCTTTAAAAAGAAAAGATGCAAAATATTTTTGCAGTAAAAATAAGGTCCCCAGACTTGTTAGAACAAAAATCGCTACGATGATTACTAGGTTGGTCAGCATGGTTGATGTTGTCGGGTGGTTAAATGATGAAAATTCTGATCATACTTTTTGGTTGGGACAATTCCCTCAATCTGAATAGGTGCCACAGCGTTAGACACGTTGTTCTGGCGTATTTGAGATTGGGTTAAAAACTTAATGCGCATGCTCTCATTTTAGTGGATTGGAGGCTGGAGACATTACTAAGCCCGCAGAGCGAGGCTTAGTAATCCTTGATGGGTTGGGCGAGATTCGAACTCATAACAAGCTATTGACTCAAATGGAGTCGGAAAGAGGTGGATATCAACACCTTCTCTGGCGGATTTCATTGCCAATCAGTTATGTCGATTCTGATAATGCTATTGGATGGTTTGTTGGAAAGACAGTTTAAATGTTGCCCAAGAGGGTCTCTGTTAACGCTCGGCAATAGTAATCGTTGTTCAAAGAGTCCATTCCAATATTAAATAAGAACAGTGGTGGGGTATTTAATAATGTGTATTTCTACAACATGGTGAACCATTTTCATTTATCCATGATGCATGTGCGTTATATTTTGGGGATAATTGCTGTTACGCTCATTGAAAGAGTCTAGTTTGGTGAATTCCATAAATAAATTGAAGACTCTCCCCTTATCCTTATTAGGATTACTGCTCTTTTTCATTAGCTTTAATCATGCAGAGGCATTGCCGCTATTTTCTCGGCAGACCGGACAAAATTGCGTCGCTTGCCATGCAGGTGGGCAATACCCAGAGCTAACGCCATATGGGCGCTACTTCAAATTAATGGCCTATACGCTCGGGGAGCGAACCGATCTTCCAATTTCCGTGCAGTTTGTTGGTGGTGCCGCTACTAGCACTAATGGGAATAATGGTACTGGGCAAGTGCATCAAAGTGGTAAGTTAGAGCCAAACTATCTTTTCTTGGATGTGGGCGGCAAGATTACCGATAACTTTGGTGCTTTTAGCCAATGGTATTACGCGATTGACGAGCAGGTGAGTGGTAAGGGAAGTATTCCCAACCAAAATCAGTTTGCGGCAGATATCCAAGATTGGCGTTATGCAGATCACTTTGTTGGCAATAGCGCAGATACGGTAAAAGACTTTATTTGGGGCGCATCCTTAAATAACTATGCTGGCGCTACCGATGTATGGAACTCATCTCCCATGTGGATGTATCCCTATATGGGCTCCACCAGAAATTACTCAACCTATGGACTGCCTTACAACACAAGATTGTCTGCATATTCCGTGCACAACCCTGGGTATGGTGTCTATGGCTACGTGAATCAAAATTTTTATGGTGAAGTAAATTTATACCAGTCGGGCGGATCAGGACCCCTTTCTTGGATGACTTATCCAGCCTCTAATAGCAATCCCAATAGTGCACCAGTCTACTTGCAGGGACTAAATCCCTATTTCCGGTTTGCTTACCAAAGCGACGAACATGACGGCCATAATTGGATGCTTGGTTTCTTGGGTGCAAATATCAATCAATACTCTAGCTGTAATACGGTGGCAGATAGTAGTTCTTATAAAGGAACCGCGCCGACTTGTGGTGGGCCAGTAAATTCGCCTGCCTTGAGTGCTGGGACGGTGAAGTATCAAGATAGGGCGATAGATGGGCAGTATCAATATTTGGTTGATCCCCATACGGTAACTGCACAAGCTCGCTATACCAAAGAAAATATCTCCGATCCAACGGGTATTTTGTACGGCAATCCGAATAACAAGACCAACTCTTTCATGTCTAAGGTCAGCTATGTTTATAACGCTACCTATGGAGCCGCAGTAGCGTTTCAGAATATTACCGGTACAGGTGATGGGCGCTACGGTGTCAACGCATTAACGGGCGCTAATTTAAACCCAAATTCCACAGCTTGGATTCCATCTATTTGGTATCAGCCACTACAAAATCTACGTATTACATATCAGTACACCGCCTTTACTAAATACAACGGCGGCACTATTAATTACAACGGTTTGGGTACCAATGCCAGTGCAAATAACGCGAGCTGGCTCTATTTATGGTTGGCAATGTGATGAAATTATTCCCGAATATAATTTTCTCAAGAGTACCCCCTGCTGTGATTGTGCTTTCTATGGGTATTTTGGCTGGTTGTACTTATTTCAACAATATTCCACCAGTAACTACTCTAGAAAATCCTGCAAGAAGTAGAACGCTAGGAGATTATGAAGTTGCAGGCAATGTTCTTGCTGTACAAGTCTGCGCCTCCTGTCATGGTGTGAATGGCCAATCCAATTCACCCATGATTCCCAATCTGGCTGGACAGCAAAAAGACTACTTAGTAAATCAATTGCAGGATTATCGAGACCGCAGTAGAAGCAATGAGTATGGCGTGCAGTATATGTGGGGCATGGCAGCTTCATTAACCAATAGACAGATACAAGAGCTGGCAGAATATTTTTCTAAACAAGCACCCGTTAAACCAAGTAAAAGCAATGGTAGCGATCCTAAATTAGTGCGCGGCAAAGAAATTTTTGAAAAAGGCATTCCAGAGCAGGGCGTTGTTCAGTGCAACTCTTGCCATGGTCCTAGTGGAGAGGGCATGGCAACGTTCCCAAGGGTAGCTGGCCAACAAACTTATTACTTAACCCAACAACTTAATCTATGGCAGCATCCTGACCAGAAACGTTTTATGGAGGTGGGGGGCAACACTTGGGCACCCAGAACCATCACGTTTGCACGTCCACGTGGTGTATTAATGCAAGGCATTGTAAAGAATCTATCTGATGAAGATGCCAAGGCTGTAGCAATGTACTTGAGCACTCTTCAATAACCCACTGTCCTCTATTTATACTTACTTGGTTGAGTTAAAGTTCGCAAGAAAAAGCCACTAGATTTCTCTAGGGGCTTCTGTATAACTGGCGGGTCGGGCGAGAGTCGAACTCGCGACCAACGGATTAAAAGACGCATGGTAATTTTATTTTATGTATTTAAATCAATAACTTGTAATGTTTGCTCATCATCATTATCAATGTCACATAATGCAAATCTAGCTTCTCAATGTCGAGGGCGGCACAAATTTGGCACGTTCACCCTACATGAAAGTTCAACTTAAAAAAGTTATACAAGCTACTCCTACAGGTCAAAAGGCGTATCGCGAAAAATGCAAAAACGCTTCTTAAGACATCCGTTGACTATGTAGCGCAAATTATTTTTTGTATCGTACATATATTGCTTTATATCTGCAGCTAACTGCTTTAGCTATGATTGATAGACAATCTTTATAACAATACTAATTTAAGGTGCCTTAACTCAATGGAAGATCTTCTAAAAAAGCTCAATATTGAGTTCAATGAAACAAAGCGACCGAAAGCGATACAGACCTTAAATGACCTAATTGAGGCTGCAGAAAAACTAGTTGAAGGGGGCAATGTTGAAGACTTTGCTGCGAGAAGTTTATCGCGTACATCTGGATACTCTCTTGGATCGCTAATTAAAAGATTGGGCAGGATTGAAAATATTTTTATATACGCGATCACCTCAGGGAGAAGCAAAAAAATCCAGTCAATCGGTAAATCTTTAGAGGCAATTAATCGCGATGCTGACGTGAATGATTTTGTTAATGAGTTGGTGGATATAACCTTTAAATCCCTACAGGCAATGAATCCTCGTGTAATACGATATTACGAAAAGCGTGCAGCCACTAGAGCTGAATATGTGACAGATGTTTTTACTTACACCAATGAAATCATCGCCCCCTTAAAAAATATCATCGCAAATAATCGGTCTTCAACGATGCGGACTCTTGGGGATCATGAGATGCAGTACATTTGCCGAGCCATCTTCTTATTTATAGAGCGTCCATTTGTAGAGGGTGATCTGATAGCCGGTACTGAGATTCATCGAAAAATGGCTATAGAAAACATCACCAGTCTTTTGGTTGCTAAGTAAATTATTTAAGTGGATGGAGCGGTAGATTAGATTCTTCCCTGATCTTTAGGCTTATAAATTTAGCCTCATACTCATCCGTCTAGCTGGGTGAGTTGGTGCCTTGGCGTCCAACAATTCCCGGTAATCACTTTTATTTAGCGAACGCTGCTGAATATTTTTTTCATTTACATAAATATCACAATAAAAACAATGACTTATGAATAATTATAAGTGCGATTTAGTGAACGCATTTCGGATCTGATCTCCCATCTAATGGATATACATTAATGGCTTAGAAAGCCTTGTTGGTTTTCTTTAAGTGGTCGCGCTTAGGCTTTATTGAACCAGTAATTGTCAAATGATTATGAAAATTAATTTCATAACGATATTTACTCATTAATAAGTTCGAAAGATCAATGAAAAATTTATATAGACCACTCAAATTAGTGCGTTAAAAAAATTCTGATTTAGCTTTTTATCTGACGGCGCTATTTTTAATAGTTTTTTATAGGGTGATTGGGTTGATCGAAAAAATTAAGGAGGTCTTTAAAGGAGGCGGCCATTCATTGCAAGCTCATGCTGCCTTTTTCCTTGCCGCGATCTTTTTAATGATACCTCTCGCATGGGCAGATGGAAATCCAACGATAGCCAATGCTGCTGGAACGTATTACGGCGGTGGTTGTGGTCATTACGTTGCTCCAACAGATTATTCCGGTGCATCTGCTTTATATAGCACCGCATCTTATGCGACACTTTACTTTACTATTGCCCCTCCAGTTATTTGTGGCCCAGATGGCGATAGCGGTAATCCGGCTTCTGACGACCCTTTTGATTATCACGGCTCAACAGGTGGGTATACCGGCTACAAACCGGCTACGATGTTTTACAGTTTTGTGAACTATCTTTCAGCTGGAAATACTGTTCCTGATGCAATCATCTACGTCACTATGGGCGGTTATGGTGGCACTGGAGGTGCGTCTTCTATTGAACAAAGTGCTTCCTCAGGAGGAACTGGTGGTTATGGAGGTGATCTTTATATCAACCTATACGCCTCCGGATATACCCAGCCTCCATCGGGTATTTATGGTCCCTATAACAACCCAACCCTTACTACTAATTTAACAGGGATTTTTTTACAATCGATTGGTGGCAATGGGGGTAATGGTGGTGATTCTGGCGGTAATGGCGGTGTCGGCGGTCCCGGCGGTACCATATCAATTAATAACTACGTAGCAATCTATACGCAGCAAGCTGGGGGGTACGGAATATTTGCGCAGAGCCTGGGTGGTTGGGGTGGTTCTGGTACCGATGGATCTAGTACGACTGTATTCACGGGTTCCGACGGTGGTACTGGTAGTGCGGGTGCAAGTGGCGGCAATGTTAGTGTCGCAAATTACGCAATAATTCAGACGCCATTTTCCATTCCTATTTTCGCGCAAAGTATTGGCGGTAATGGAGGCTCTGGTGGCAATGGATCGGGTGGTTGGTTTAGTTCCGGTAATGGTGGTAGTGGTGGCTATGGTGGTCCGGGCGGTTCCGTTTGGGTTTGGAATACCGGAAATCTATACGGAGTTATGGTTGGCGGCTATGGCATTTTTGCTCAAAGCGTAGGCGGCGGCGGCGGTAATGCTGGTGCTAGTGCGGGTCTAAATGCGATAGGAGCTTCTGGTGGGTATGCTGCTTCAGGTGCTGCGGTATCCGTTGGAAACTGGGGAAATATTATTGTGCCGGCTGCATCATCCACTGGTATTTTTGCCCAAAGTATTGGCGGCGGTGGCGGGGCTGGTGGTCTTGCGGTTGGGATGGATGCGATTGGTGGATCTGGTGGTGATGGTGGTAATGGATCTGTAGTATCAGTATTTAATGCCGCATCTATTTATACAGGTAGCTCTTGCGCTTCGATGAATAGTCAAGGTAACTGTACTCAGATAAATAACCATTCGTATACAGCTGGCAATTCTAATGGCGGGGCATATGGAATTCTTGCGCAATCCATTGGTGGCGGAGGGGGAAATGGCGGTATGGGAATAGCCGCGGGTGTTGCAGGCTATGGTGGAGTTTCTTTTGGGGGCTCCGGTGGAGGTGGTGGATATGGCTCTGCTGTCTACGTAGTTAATTCCGGAAATATCGTTACAGTTGAAAACAATTCAGCAGCAATTTTGGCTCAATCCATTGGTGGCGGTGGTGGTGCAGGCGGCGGTACAATTTCTGTTTCTGCTGGCTTTACGGCAGCCTATGGCTATGCCTCTGGTGGCTCAGGTGGAACAGGTGGAAATGCCGGTTTTGTGGGGGTCAATTGCTTAGCATCGGAGTGTTCGGGCGCGGGAAGTGTAGTAAGAACAAATGCTCCTGTTCCCGGTACTTATATTTCAACGACTGATTTGAGCTCCCCAGGAATTGTGGCGCAATCGATTGGTGGCGGTGGTGGTAATGGCGGATTTGCCATTGGATTTTCTGCGGCATCTGAGGCTAGTGCTACCTTTACTTATGGTGGTTCTGGTGGCGCTGGCGGTAGTGCTGGAACTGTTGTAGCTTCTCCAGGCGGTGTCAATATCACAACCTATGGAAACGATTCGCCTGGAGTGATAGCTAGCTCTATTGGTGGTGGTGGTGGCAATGGGGGAAGCAGTATTTCAGGAGCCATAAGTTCTGATCTGTCTTTAGGTATGACCATGGGCGGAAGGGGTGGGTCTGGTGGCTCTGCTAACTGGGTCTTGATAGATAACTTCAACACCATGGTTAATGGCGTATATGTACCAGCAAGCTCAATTTCAACATATGGCGATCGCTCCTATGGATTGATTGCACAATCGATTGGCGGCGGCGGTGGGAGTGGTGGCTCTAGCGTTGGCGCAACCGTTACTGGTGGAACTGGCATTACTCAATCCATAGGTGGATCTGGTGGATCTGGCCAAACTTCAAATGGAGTCACTTTATATAACGATGGGTCTATTACTACTTGGGGTTCACAGGCCAGTGCAATTGTGGCTCAAGCTATTGGTGGCGGTGGTGGCAACGGCGGCTTTAGTCTTGGTGCTAGCGCAGGTGTTTCTTGGTCAAGCGGCCTAACGGTGGGTGGGTCTGGTGGCAATGGTGGCAATGTTGAGCAACCAGTAGTGGTTATTAATACAGGGGCTTTAAGCACGTTTGGTGGAGGCTCTCCTGTCATATTGGCGCAATCCATTGGTGGTGGTGGTGGTAATGGCGGGACTGCAGGCTCTGTTGGTCTTGATTTTAATGGTGGCAATATCTCCATCGGTGGGTCTGGTGGAACGGGCGCTAACGCAGAAACAGTTCAGGTAACAAACTCGGGATCAATTACTGCAAACAATTCCAATGCATCGATCAATGCTAGCGGTAACAACCCGGGAATACTTGCTCAGTCGATTGGGGGTGGCGGTGGTAATGGGGGATATTCAGCTGGTGCGTTTATGTATGTTGGAGCAACCACATCACTGCTTATTGGCGGTAATGCTGGAAGCGGTGGATCGGCATCTGACGTTACTGTTACAAATTCAGCGCCAATTTACATTCAAGGTCACCTATCACCGGGAATCATTGCTCAAAGTTTAGGTGGTAATGGCGGTAATGGCGGAGCTGCTAATTCTGGATCCCTATCTGGGGTGGGCTCATGGAATACGGATGTAGGCGGAGGTTCAGGGGCTGGTGGTGTTGGTGGTAATGCAACGGTCACCTCTTCGTCATCCATTTCAACCTCGGGCTTATTGTCGCCAGGGATCATCATCCAGTCGCTTGGTGGTGCTGGTGGTAATGGTGGTGTTGCTATTTCTGGTGGCGCTTCGTATGGCGGCACACTTTCTGCTGCTGTGGGTGGTGGGGGAGCTTCTGGAGGTAATGCAGGTAATGTGCTGGGGAATATTTCATCTGGTATTTCAACCAATGGAGCCTTATCGCCCGCTATTCTTGCTCAATCGATTGGTGGAGAGGGTGGCAATGGTGGTAATGCAATTTCTGGTAGCTTATCAAGTTATTTTTCAGGTTCGGTTTCATTGGCTGGCAATGGTGGTAACGGCGGAATATCGAGATCTGTCACTATTAATCTTGCCAACTCAGGTTTAGGCAATTATGTGATCGGCACAAGTGGTTTGCTTTCTTCCGGCGTCCTCGCTCAATCCATTGCCGGCAATGGTGGTAATGGTGGATTTGCAACGGCAATATCGGGTAGTTCGGGGTCGCAAGATTCAGAAGGTTTAAGTGTTTCTATTGGCGCTACTTTGGCTGGTAAAGGTGGGAATGGCGGGACTGCAGGTAACGTTTCCATCAATACTGATTCTAGTGTTTCAATAATTACGAGTGGCGCTGGTTCTGACGGCTTGGTAGCGCAATCTATTGCTGGCAATGGAGGTAATGGTGGGGCTGCAACTTCCGGTAGTTATGGTACAGGCTCTTCATCTATACCCATTAGCGTGGCGATTGGTGGAGTAGGTGCTTCTGGTGGAACGGCATATTCAGTAAATATTAATACGGCATCCAATATATCAACGAGCGGCCTTAATGCGATTGGAATCATTGCGCAATCTATTGGCGGCAATGGAGGTAACGGAGGGTCTAGTCAAAGTTTTGCCATTGGCGATCCAGCAAGTACAAAATCTTTTTCGGCTTCTCTGGCGATAGGTGGATCAGGTGGCGGTGGAGGTAATAGCGCAGACCTTAATGTGACGCAAACGGGGGTTATTAATACTGCCGGAACATCTAGTGTTGCCACGGATGGTTCGGCGGGTATTTTGGCTCAATCGATTAGCGGTGGCGGAGGCAACGGTGGCAACGCTACAACCAACGCTATTGCCGGCAAAGGTTCTGTTGCGATGAGTATTGGGGGGCTGGGTGGTGCTGGAGGTCTCGTTTCAGGCACGGTCATTGTGAATAGTAATGCTGGGGTTTCGAGTGGCGGCATAACGACTGGTGGAGTGAATGCGCCAGCGATTCTTGCTCAATCTATTGCTGGAAGCGGTGGTAATGGAGGTTGGTCGCAAGCTTCTTCATCCAGCAATCAATATGGCGTTGGCCTGAGTCTTGGCGGCTATGGTGGTGACGGAGGGACTGCTTCAGGCGCATATGTAAATTCAGGTGGTGTAATCACAACGAGTGGAATGCAGTCTGCTGGTGTAATTGCCCAATCTATCGGCGGTGGCGGTGGTAATGGCGGAGCCAGTTCCGCGCAAACATCATCAAGCCCTGGCAGCGCTGCCGATGGGGTAACTTCAGTCATTGGTAATGCTATTTCACAAGCTGGCGGTAATAACGCCCTTGTGCAAATAGGTACAAACGTAGCTGGATATGTTGTACCTAAACCCAGTGACAGCACGCCCGATGAAGGCGCTTCTGCATCACTTGCTGTGGGTGGATCTGGTGGCACGGGTGGGGCATCCAATGTTATTGGAATTAGTAACGTTGCAACAATATTGACTTCAGGATTTTTATCTCACGCCATTGTGGGGCAGTCTATTGGTGGTGGTGGCGGTAACGGAGGTGATGGCACTTCAAATTCTGATGGTGGCAAATATTCTGCGGCTCTTTCTGTAGGTGGATTTGGTGGAAGTGGCGGAAGCTCTGGAGCGGTTGGCATTAATAACTGGGGTTACATCGCTACAGCAGGTAATGGTGCTAATGGTATCTATGCTCAATCTATCGGTGGTGGGGGAGGTAGTGGAGGCTCTAGTAATTCTTCTTCAACCTCAGGTGCTGGTGGTATTGCTGCAGTCACCATTGGAATCGGTGGTTCTGGTAGTAACGGAGGCACTTCAAATACTGTCACTGTAAATAACTTTAATACGATTCAAACTAGCGGGATTCAATCTTATGGTATCTACGCCCAATCAGTTGGTGGCGGTGGTGGTAATGGCGGCTCTAGCACGGTCTCATCTCAAGCCCCGGCTGAGGAGGATAATTCTGGGTCAAGTTCAGCCAGTACTGGCGGGTCGAGCGCTCCTACAACCAATAATTCAAGCAATTCATCTACTGCAGGTAACACTTCCACTGGGCAAAAAACAGGTGAGGCAGCGGGTGCTGATAAAGGGACGGCTGTTGGTATGTCCATTGGTGGATTTGGCGGTTCAGGTGGTGTTGCAGGTTCCGTAAATATTAGTAATGTCGGTCTGATTACAACTGGCTGGCAATCTACTTTGGCAAACGCACAAAGCGTAGCAAATTTAGGTTTGAGTGATAGCTCAGCGGCGATTTTTGCTCAATCTGTTGGCGGCGGCGGCGGCGATGGAGGCTCGACATCAAGCAATTCTGATGGTAGCAAGAATAGTGTTTCACTCTCTATAGGTGGCTTCGGTGGGACCGGTGGTAACGGCGGCAATATTGATGTAGCTAATACGGCTACCCTTCAAACATTTGGCAATAATTCCACTGGAATCTTCGCTCAATCTGTTGGCGGCGGCGGCGGTAATGGCGGCTCATCAACGGTTAGTGCTGGCGTTGGTGGTAGCAATGCTGTTGCATTAGGGCTTGGCGGAAGAGGCGGTGCAGCAGGTAACGGTGCGGCGGTATCTGTAAATAATTCCGGAACAAATACGGATATTACAACCTATGGCGCCTTCTCGTATGGCATCTTTGCTCAATCGGTTGGCGGCGGCGGCGGTAGTGGTGGCGATGTTACGGCAGCTAGTACATCAGGCTCTTCATCCGATGATGGCACGACCAATACGGCAGGTACCAATAGCGATGGCTCAACATCAACACAAGCAAAGAGTGGCGTTTCTGTCGCCATGGGGTTAGGTGGTGCTGGCGGCAGTGGCGGCAATGCTGGTGATGTGAATGTTATTAATAACGCAGTCATCACAACTCAAGGCATTGGTAGCTCAGCAATCATTGCACAATCAGTTGGCGGTGGTGGCGGTAATTCAGGATCATCCTCTACAAATTCTGATGGTGGTGCGTACAACGCAAATTTAGCGCTCGGCTTAAAAGGCGGTTCGGGTGGAAATGGTGGGAATGTCTCAGTCAATTCCACCAATGCAATATCAACAGCAGGGCCAAATGCGATAGGAATATTTGCGCAATCAGTTGGCGGTGGTGGTGGCAATGGCGGATCTTCAAGTTCAACCAGTAGCGGCAGCAGTGGAGATGCGGGTATCGCAATGGCTATCGGTGCTCAAGGCGCTGGGGGTGGCAGCGGTGGGGTTGTAACAATCCAGAGCAATGGTCAGATTACTACCTCCGGCGTAAATTCACCAGCGCTCTTTGCCCAATCTATTGGTGGCGGTGGCGGTAATGGTGGTAGTAGTGACTCGAGCTCAAATGGTGGTAAAGCAGCAATCAGTTTGTCTCTTGGTGGGGGCGCAGGCACAGGCGGAAACGGAAGTTATGTCAATTTGTATGCAGTTCAGAGTTTAATAACAAGCGGCGTAAATTCGCCTGGTATTTTTGCGCAATCTATTGGCGGCGGCGGCGGTAACGGAGGTTCATCATCTAGTACCAGTGCCGATGGCGGCTCTTTAAATGCCATGTTGGCTCTCGGAGGTTCTGGAGCGTCAGGGTCATACAGTATGGATGTGAAGGTTTCTACCGATTACACCGATTACAACTCTTCAACAGGCAGCGCTATTGCTGCACCAACATCAACTCAAATAATATCGACAAGCGGTTTAAATTCGCCTGGAATTTTGGCCCAATCTATTGGTGGCGGTGGCGGAAACGCTGGATCTAGCTCAACACAAACGAATAATTCAGCTGAGAATGGCAATACCAAAGGAGTTGGTTTGGCTTTGGGCGGAACCTCAGGTACTGGTCAAAATGGTAATAATGTGACCATCAATAACGTAATGCAGATTGGCACTTCAGGTGCAAACTCCCCGGCGATTTTGGCGCAATCGATTGGTGGCGGCGGTGGTAACGGAGGAAGTGCTTCAACAGGTCCCGCAGATAATCTTTCTACTTTTAATTTAGGACTGGGATCAAAAGGTGGGGCAGGGGGAAATGCATATACTGTTGCAGTGAACTCATCCAATTTAATGTCCACCACTGGATATAACTCGAGTGCAATAGTTGCGCAAAGCATCGGTGGTGGTGGTGGTAATGCTGGTGCAACGGATAATAATTCTTTTGGGGTAGCATCATCAATAATTAATGTCGCCTTAGGGGCTTCGGGCGGCGCTGGCGGAGAGAGCAGCAGCGTTTCCGTTGTAACAACTGCAGGGGGTTCTATTGCCACAGGCTTGCCGCCTACATCTTCGGCCTCTGCTAATTACTACGGCATTAACTCCATGGGAATCATCGCTCAGTCCATTACCGGTGGCGGTGGAATTGCCTCAAATGTTCTAAGTGGTTATGGAGGTTCGAACTCATATTTATTGATACTTGGGGGTAGTAATACTACATCTACAAACTTGAGCTCTGCTGTCAGTGTTAGCTCAGCTGGTTCTATTACGACTTATGGCATCAATGGAATTGGAATAATGGCTCAGTCTGTCGCAGGTGGTGGTGGCATTAGTTCAACCGCAGTTTCAGGTGGATCAATCACATTAAACCCTAGCGTCATTGGCGGACAAACTTCAAATGGGATCGGGGCATCTGGCAATGCTCTTGCAGTAACGGTAAATCAGACTGGGGCTATTAATACATCTGGCCCATCGGCAATGGGCATCGTTGCTCAGTCCGTTGGCGGCGGCGGCGGTTATGCCTCGCTAGCTAGCCAAAGTAGTACATCTGTGATTAACGGTGGCAATATCACGATTGGTGGATCAAGTAATTCATCGGGTAACGGCGGGGCAGTTAATGTGACTGTTAGCGCACCTATTACTACAACTGGCATAGGATCGGTTGGTGTAGTGGCGCAATCAGTTGGCGGCGGCGGCGGTATTTTGGCCACCTCAGGCATTACTGGCATTGCACCAACCGCTAGTGGCGGCACAGGAAATGGTGGTGCTGTATCGGTAGTCATTAATGCGCCAATAACCGCATCTGGTGCTGGTGCCTATGGTGTCGTTGCTCAATCTGTTGGCGGCGGAGGCGGCATGATGATTAATGAAAATGGCGTAACCGATATATCTGCCAATGCAGGTGGTAACGGCGGCTCTGTCAGCGTTGTCGATAACTCTACTATTGTGGCTATTGGTGGTAGTGCGCTTGGTATCTATGCAAAATCTCTGGGTGGTTCAAGTGATCCAGATATCACTATTGCTAAGGGCGCATCAGCCATCGCCTTAAATGGCGGTACAGCGGTCGTAGTTGATGGCCTTATCAATAACATTACCAACAATGGCTCGATAAGCGTCAATAACATTATCACGGATACCGCTATTGAAATTCATGGGGCGGGCGGTGCAACTCAGATCACTAACAGTGGCTTTCTCTCGGGCCAAATAAAAAACCCAGACAGCTCAAGAATTGGTTTAGCCAACCTACAAGGTGCGCAAATGTATTTGCCTAATAGTGTTAACTTGGGTGGTGGCTTATTTACCAATGCTGGATATTTGCAATTTAGTCAGCAGGTAGGAGGTATCAGCAGCCTCATTTCTAATGGGGCCTTTACTCAGGTAAATACTGGTGAGTTGGGCTTAAACTTAGATATCAACGCAGGTGTTGCAGACCAATTAAATATTGCTGCCGGCACCACCTTTAATCTAAGCGGAAATATTAGACCTATCTTATTGAATGCTGGCTTGATTGCTCCAGGATCCGTTGAAAAAGTGATTGTTACCAATAATGGCGGCGCATTAAATATCGATCATCTTGGGGTTGATTATCAAAGCGCCATTTTGAGTTTTGCTATTCAGCCAAGTGCTAATGAAATTACCTTAAAAGCTTCGGCCAACTTCGCCCCCACCGGCCTCTCACCCTACGCCTCTCAAATCGGTAGTGCCATTGGCGCTTATCAAACTGCCGGTAGCAATACGTTCTTCCAAGCGGCAACAGCCCAGTTAGTCACTATCCCTACTGTGAGTGGTTTAGATCAAGCCTATAACAGTTTGGCAGGTGCTGCGATCCAAGCGGCACCTCAAGTAACGTATCAAGCTGTGACTAGAGCAGTAGGCACTGTATCGGATCGCATGAACTCATGGCGGGTTGGTGATAGCTTTATTACTACAACCAAGAACCCTAGAGCACTGATGACGGGCATTGCCTCCATGAACGCTCCAATCACACCCAATGCACCACAAGTAGCCAACGGCACTTTATCTGCTGATGCCGGCGAGTTACCTTTAGCGCAAATAAATCCAACGGACTACCGCACCTGGGTTGCGCCATTTGGTGGCAATAGCAATAGCAATAACTTAGCCGATCAAATCTATGGTGGCTCTTTGGGTATTGAAAAAGAGTCTGATGATCGCCAGTTCATTGGTGGCGCTGCAATGACGATCTCTCAATCAAACTACACCTATAGCAGCTCAACAACACCCGCAACTCCAGGAACAGCTAATAACTATGGAGCATCGGCTTACTTTGGTGCGCGTAATGAGTCTGCTTATTTGTCTGCCATTGCTTATTTAGGGGGTAGTAACGGTAGCTTTAATCGCCAGCTCCAAGCGCTAGGCTTTGATACCTCAACCAATGTGAACGTCCATAGCAACATCATGGCTGCTCGAGTCGAGGCGGGATATAACTTGTTCGCCAATCCAGAAGGTCAAAGAAGTTTGCAACTGACGCCTTTTGTCGCGATCCAGCCAACCCAGATCCGCCAAAACGGTGCTAATGAGTACTTCAATGGCCTGGGCTCAGGCTTTTACTATGGCTCTAATCTTAATACCGCCATGCCCTTGTACCTAGGCGCAGAGCTGAGTGGTGATATGGACCTAGGGGATAACGAAATCTTGCGTCCGTTCTTACGGGTATCTTGGGCCCATGATCTGATGAGTGCCATGACCATGAACGCGGCTTACTCTCCAAGTTATGGTGTCTCACTGTATGCCAATGGCACACCCACCATGGGTAACTCGGTAATCATTAAAGGTGGTGCTAAATACAACTGGGGTAGCAAAGTTAGCGCCTATGCAACCATCGATGTAGAGCAGGGTAATGCGGCTTACAGTTATCGCGGTATTGGCGGTACAGTAGGAGCGATCTACAGTTGGTAATCTGTAATTTATAAAAAATGAATTTACGAACACTTTTAAGGTAACAAAGTAATGAACATCAATCAAAAGATAGCGCAAACACTAGCAAGTCTCGTTTTATCCGCAGTCGCGATCACCAGCTTTGCTCAGTCAGGCTCAGGCCCAGTCTTAATGACTATTAACGGTAGCAAGATCTACACGAGCCAAGTCAATGAGCTCGTGAGTATGGCTGTTGCAGGAGGCGCTCAAGATACGCCTGAGCTACGTCAAAATGTTTTAAATGATCTCGTGGTTCGTGAAGTGATTACCCAAGACATTAAAAAGACCGGTCTACTCAATAAAGACAATAATGCTTTAAAGCTAAAGTTAGCTCAGCAAAATGCCATGCTCGATCTTTGGTATGGGGAATACTTTAAAGCGCATCCTGTTACTGAAGCAGATGTGAAAGCTGAATACGATCGCCAGCTAGCTTTAAGTAAAGAGCCTAAAAACGCTAAACAGTACGAAGTGTCACAAATCATGGTGGGATCAGAAGTAGAGGCCAACCAAATCATTAAGCAAATCAATGAAGGCGCAAAGTTTGATGCATTGGCCAAAGACAAGTCTTTAGATAAAAACTCTGGCGCACAAGGTGGCGTAGTAGGCTGGGTGTTCCCCGATCAACTGGCTAACCCCATTAATGATGTCATCGTAAATTTAGGTAAAGGCAAAATTACCCAAACCCCAATCAAAACCGCCAATGGTTGGCATGTCATCAAAGTCGATGATGTCCGTCCTTTTGTGATGCCTGAGTTTGATAAGGTGAAAAACAATATTGCTCAAGAGCTAGTGCAACAGCGTCGTCAACAGGCCATTGGTGCATTGATAAAGGATGCGAAGGTTACCAAGGGGAATTAACGAGATTGAGTTCGCGCCATTAGAAAGCTTTGCAGATAAACCACCTGCGGGTGGTTTTTGTTTTTTGGCATCTGCTTTGGGTCGATGCTGTCGCTTACTATGACTCGAGGTAATAGGCTGCTTGCCAACTAATAGGGGCCCGATTGTTATAGTCAAAGCAAGATAGATTAGCTAAGGTGAGCTCTTGCGCTTGCAATACGCAACTGTCATGGCGTCCACAAAAGATCTTTTAAAGCAGCGCGCTTGAGGTTATTGCATAATCATTTCAAAGCTATCGAACGAGGTCTGTACATGCACTCAGATTGCTTCGGAAATTAATCTGTTGGCCTTATTTGGTGGACACTTTGTGGGCAAAAATTGCCAAAAAAGAAAAGGCTCCCAAGCGTTAACCTGAGAGCCCTACAGATACTGGCGGGTCGGGCAAGAGTCGAACTCGCGACCAACGGATTAAAAGACGTGGAATTATGTATTAACAGTAGTTAAGACATTGGCTTAAATCTGTGGGGAAAGTGGTGTGTTTTGGTGAGTTTTTCGTTATTAAGCCTATTCCAGCTCTGGGTTCTCGTATGTCTTGCCCATCTTTTAGCTCCTATATATACTTATCGTATGCAAAGCCTGAAACCTAGACCATCTTCCTCAATGAGAATTTTGGCTCGTAAAGCTGATGCCGATAAGTATGAAAAACTTGGGCGGTTGCATAAGTATGTCTTATTTTTACTTCGATCTGATCGTGGTAATGATATAAAAGTGCGCGCAGAGCGTCGTATTCGGATGTGGGAAGAGAAAGATTTGTGTAGTCGGTTTTATATTGACTCATGGCGAAGGTTGATTAATTCAGACCCTTCGGAAATTGAGCGTGAGGTTTGTGGCGATGCGCCACAGGCACATGCCCTAGCTCAAAATTCTCCTTTTAGTTTCTTGATGGATGAAGTGCATTGAATCTGAGTCATATTCATCACGTATTGACTGAAGCTAAAAAGATCACCAGCCATACCGATTACGTCATTATTGGAAGTCTCACTGCATTAGGAATTAGCGTTCCGCCACCAGATGAAATGGTTCGCTCTATCGATGTGGATCTATACCCGAAAGATGATCCAGCTCGAGCCAGTGAAATTGCCGCTCTAATTGGGCAAGGTAGTGCCTTTGAAGATGAGTATGGTTATTACGTTGATGCTGCTAGTCCAGAATTACCAACACTTCCTGATGGCTGGGAAGATCGTTTTGTAATTCATGATTTTGGCGACGTCAGAGCACTATTTTTAGAATTAAATGATGCAGCTATTTCAAAATATGCTCGTGGAGAAATTCGAGACCGAATCTGGATTAAAGAGGGTTTAAAAGCAAACCTTCTATCAATGCCTACTATTGAGTATCGCCTGCGTGAAACTGCGTTCTTGGATGATTTTGAAGAAAAAGCAGTCAAACAACGAGTTCAAGAAGATAGAGAGTCGTTAAATTTAGATTGATAGACTTAGAGTTTTGTTTTATGGCGACCTTTGGCCTCATTTATCAATTCGCTAATATTTCTATGTCCTTGAACGAAGTCCAACAGATCCCTAAGTAATTCTTTTGAGGGGGTAAATCCCTCAATGCGCGCAGAAGCCAATGCTTTATTTACATTTAGCTGACGCTTTAATGGATTTTTAGTGGGCTAGCCTGGCATCGGTAGATTTTAATTTGAAGTTCTGATTATTGAGTGCCCCAAAAGAAAAAGCCCCTAGATTTCTCTAGAGGCTTTTGTATTACTGGTGGGTCGGGCGAGATTCGAACTCGCGACCAACGGATTAAAAGTCCGCTGCTCTACCGACTGAGCTACCGACCCAGTAAGACAGAAATTATAGCAAGAACTTTGAGGCGACTCCTGATGTCTGCCAAGGTTGACCTGAGAGCCTTGTATTTACAAGTTCGTTAGGTATTGGCGCGTCTTGAGACGGGTGGATTTTTGGAGAAATAGTCCTGAATTCCATTCAAAATGGCCTGGGCAATCCGATCTTGATAAGCATCATCATTTAATCTTGCCTCTTCCTGTGGGTTGCTAATAAAAGCCGTTTCCACAAGGATAGAGGGGATATCAGGCGCTTTGAGGACTGCGAAGCTCGCTTGCTCTACTTTTCCCTTATGCAGGGCTGCAAAACCACCGATTTGGCGCAGGATCGAGTTGCCTACCTGTAAGGAATCTTTAATTTGAGCGGTGGTTGACATATCAAGTAAAAGATTGGCAACTTGTCTATCTTGCGTTTTGATATTAATACCGCCAATTAAGTCTGAGGCGTTTTCTTTGTTCGCCATCCAGCGAGCCATCGTGCTACTAGCACCCATTTGGGAAAGTGCAAATACAGAAGCTCCTTTGGCATGGGTTTCAATAAATGCGTCAGCATGAATTGAAACAAATAAATCTGCCTGCACGCTACGTGCTTTTTGTACCCGCATATTAAGGGGCACGAAGTAGTCACCATCCCTGGTGAGGAAGGGGCGCATATAAGACTCCGCTTCAATTTTGTCTCGTAAGCGTTTGGCAATTGAAAGGACTACATGCTTTTCTTTAGAGCCCATGGATCCGATGGCTCCTGGATCCTCTCCTCCATGTCCAGCATCTATCGCGATAGTAATAAGGCGTTTGTATTTGACTGAAGGAATTGGGGTCTTTGTATCTGGAATGGCTTGTGCTACCGGAGCTTTTGGAGCCTCTTTTTCTTTTTGAGTAGCAAATTGCGCAATGAGATCGATTTCCTCATTGGATTTCACTAAAGCAGTTTCCTTATGGGCACTATTTTTGACCAACTCCATTAATGGGTCGGGTGGGGTAGTGGGATAAAGGTCAAAGACCATGCGATATTGATACTCAGCAATTGGATCTAGCGTAAATAATTGGGGCTTAATCGGTTCTTTCAGGTCAAAAACTAAACGCACAATCCCTGGCTGAAATTGACCTACGCGAATTTGTGAAACATAAGGATCATTTGGCTTTACCTTGGCCACCAAATCTTTGAGTGTGGGATTAAGTTCTAAGCCTTGCACATCAACAACCAGGCGATCCGGGTTAGTAAGAATTTGCTGGGTAATCGGTAGCGGAGTATCGGACTCGAGCGTGACACGCGTGTAATCTTCCGATGGCCAGATACGAACGCCCAATATCTTGGCGCCCCAGGCAATATCTACTTCGCCCAAGAGCAATACAAAACCCAGTAACTTCGCTGAAGTTTTTAGATGATTTCTTCTAGAGAGGTTTGGTTTTTGAGGGTGCTTACTCATAGAGCTCATTATCAAGCTTATTCATGATCTGATTGCCTTGCTTGGATAGGCTCTCTATGGTGATCGTGCGCTCAGATTCCTCTTTGCCAGCGGTGAGGTTGATGGCTAAATCAAAAGCGGGAAGAGTTCCTTCTGCTTTTTCAGGCCATTCCACTAGGCAAAATCCTGGAGCATCAAAGTGTTCAGCAAACCCCGCTTCTTGCCACTCCAGTGGGTCATGCATGCGATACAAATCAAAATGATGGATCGTTAGATGAATGGTTTGATCTTGACTGTCGATGACAAGGGGATAGGGTTCACACAATGTATAGGTTGGGCTTTTTACTCTTCCTGCATAGCCCATGCCTTGAATTAAATAACGCGCGAAGGTGGTTTTACCAGCACCCAAATTACCTACTAAGGACAGGTTGAGATGTGCTTGCGGATTAACGGCAAAATAAGCCCCTAAACTGCGCCCTATATTTTTAGCAAGTAAGGCGGTTTTCGCTTCCTGCCTGCAATATCGAGTGATAGATGGATATTGAGATAAAGATTGTGTGGGTTCCAATGATCTGCGCTTTAGCTCGTAGCTTTTTTAAGTTACCCCTATTTTATTCAATTATTGCGGTACATTCTGTATTCCTATGACTATTTCCCCAAATCCTCCTCTATTGGATCAGTCTGATCTTCGAGATTGGCTAGGTCAGCAAGCACGAAATTTTGGATTTGATGGTCTCCGTGTAACCGATACCGATTTAGGCAAGGCTCCACAGCATCTGCAAGAATGGCTGGCAGCTGGACGACATGGCCAAATGGAGTATATGAGTCGGCATGCGAATTTACGCTCTGACCCTCAATTGCTTTTCCCTGGCACTCTGAGGGTCATTTGCGTAAAGATGAATTACCTTCCTCCGGAAATGGATTTTGATCGTGAATGGCAACGTTTAGCTCAGCCATCGCAAGCGGTAGTCTCGATGTATGCCAGAGGGCGTGATTATCACAAGGTATTACGCAATCGCATGCAAGATTTTGCAAAAGCGATTGAAGAAAAAATTGGTACTTTTGGTTATCGAGTTTTTACAGACTCCGCACCCTTGATGGAAGTGGAGTTTGCACGAAAGGCTGGTCTTGGTTGGCGTGGTAAGCACACGCTGTTGCTTAATCGCGAAGCTGGCTCGACATTCTTCTTGGGTGAGATTTTGGTTGACGTGCCCTTGCCAATTGATCAGGAAGAAGAAGGTCATTGTGGAACGTGCCAATCTTGTATAGATATTTGCCCTACTCAAGCCATTACTGCACCATATCAATTAGATGCACGTCGCTGCATTTCTTATTTGACAATTGAAAATACCCAAGCGATTCCCGTAGAGTTTCGAAGGGCAATGGGAAATCGTGTTTATGGCTGCGATGACTGCCAGCTCATTTGTCCCTGGAACAAATTTGCTAAGCGGTCTGAGTTGCCGGATTTTGTAGAGCGCCATGGTTTAGGTAAGGCCACACTTTTACAACTTTGGTCTTGGACCGAAAGTGAATTTGATAAGCGACATGCTGGGAGTGCGATTCGTCGGATTGGTTATTCAAGATGGCGCCGTAATTTGGCTGTAGCTCTAGGGAACGCACTAGAGTCGACTGAAGTGGCTGATCAAGATAAAGCCCTAATACGCGATACTTTAAGGAGCGCCTTATCTGGTGCGGATACCTTAGTTGCTGAGCATATTCAATGGGCTTTAGAGCTGGAGTCTGCTTAAGCAAAAATCCTTTCTTGCTTCTACAATCCATTCATGTCCTTACCCAAGAACTCTCATTCAGAGCTAGATAACCATCCGATGCAGGGCATGGCAGGGCAACGCTTTCATAGTCGTCAAGATGCCTTTTGGTCTGGTATTCGTGATGGCGCTGGTGCTCCGGCAATTGTACTTTTTGCTGGCATGGTGGGTTTTGGGGCAATGGGCAAAACCAATGGTTTGGATATTTGGTTTACAAGCTTCACCACCATCTTTATGTTTGCCTTACCAGGCCAGGTAGTGTTAATGGAGATGGCGGTGTCTGGATCTTCATTTGTGGCGATCGCTTTAGCGGTAACGCTCACAGCCACTCGATTTGTGACGATGACCGTTACGCTCTTTCCCCAATTTCATAAAGATGATCGCAATCATCGTCTTTATGCTTCCGTCCATCTATTGGCTATGACTGCATGGGCAATTTCTATGCGAGAGTTTCACACTATTGAAGCGAAGCATCGCTGGAGTTATTTTGTAGGCTTGGGCTTGTTGTGTTGGTTGATCTCGATTCCAGGAACTATTTTGGGATTCTTTTTAGCTGGATCAGTGCCAACCTACATCACGCTAGGATTAATTTTAATTAATCCCCTTTTCTTCTTGCTCACCTTTACAGAGGTAAAGCCATGGGCAAACCGCATTGCAATTCTGTTGGGATGCGCATTCGGACCCATGTTTTACTTATTACATCGAGAAAGCAGTTTGCTGAGCACCGGATTGGTGGCGGGAACGATCGCTTATCTCATTGATCGAAAGTTTTTCCGTAAGAAGCCAGGGGTGATTGGCTAATGCATACCGTTCTTCAAGGTTGGGGTTTATGGTTGGCATTAATTGGTGCCTGTATTGGTACCTATATATGTCGTGCCATTGGCGTAATGCTTTCTGGTCGAATTAACCAGGAAAGCGAAATCTTTCGTTGGGTAGCAGCCATGACTTATGCCATGGTTGCGGCCTTGACGGTACGAATGATTTTGTTACCTATTGGCTTGTTGGCAACTGTTCCATTGTGGATACGTCTCCTGATTTGTATTCTGAGCGTAGGGGTCATGATGTCTAGACCAACGCGTCGCCTTGTACCTGCCTTGTTGACGGGGACCTTGCTCATGGTCACCTATGGCGTGATCCACTAAAAGCATCTAAAACCTTTAAAAGCAGTGGATTAGCTCTTTTAGACCCAGATTGGCTGAATTTGGGGTGTGGTTAATGTAGCGTTTGGACTACATGCTCAGACCTGTAAGCCTATATACTTCCTACCTCCAGGTGGAATTTGGGTAATATCGGCAACAAAATGAGCATTTAAGCTTATTCAGAGCCCAAGACACTTTAAAATGAGCAGCATTAAGAGTATTTCTGGTTTATTTGTTAGATGGACCATTTTTCATAAAATTTGAGACGAAAAGAATAAATATGTTGGCTACTAAACCTTACTTAACTCAAGCTGATGTTCAAAAGATTTTGGATGCGGCTGATAAACACGCTACTGAAAATAATTGGGC
>Ga0316223_1000250_pt1 | contig 72619 bp, 68 predicted proteins | sample TBH18009metaG_FD_206007 | JGI IMG/M metagenome (GOLD analysis project Ga0316223, IMG submission 206007) | Freshwater microbial communities from Trout Bog Lake, Wisconsin, USA - TBH18009 | ecosystem: Environmental > Aquatic > Freshwater > Lake > Hypolimnion/Profundal zone | place: USA: Wisconsin...
CCGTCACGATGATGCGGAAAGTTGGTGTGAATGCGGACCCAACGGCCGTCGCCACATTGGTAGGTCCCGGCGATCGGGTCCCATGGATCGGACGGCGTCTCACCCTCAATGCGCGCAAAATGCTCCGACAGGAACTCGATCGCGGCATGGCGCATGTCCACCGAGACGTTTTGACGGCGGCCGCCGCGCTGGCGCCAAACGTTCACGGCTGCCAACGAAGCCGCCGCGATCGTCACCTGCGCGGCGGTGCCGACGGCAAAACTGGACGGCAACACCGGATCGGCACCGGTCAGATACACATCGTCCAGTGCATCCGCGGGAAGCCCGGCCTCGCTCCAAAGCGCGGACAAAGGCTGGTGAGGGTCCATCAAACAGACTCCGCAAGCGTTTCAGGGGGCACAAAATCGCGCCACCGGCCGGGCGTTTCCGGTTGTTCGGCATAGGTAGCCAGCGAGTCGGCGGTTTGCCCGATCAGATCACTGAAGATAAGCCGGCGTTCGGCAAGAAACGAGTCCATTTCCGTTACCACTCGGGTCAACCCGGCGAATCCCTCGTGCATGATGACTGACACGACTTCGACCGCGCTCGCGCCCGCAAGCGCCATGCGGATGACATCGCCGCCCGAGCGTACGCCATTCGTGCCGATCAACGGCAGTTCGCGTCCGGCGGCGCGTCGTGTCAGCGCGAGGTAACGGCAAACGATCGGCAACGCCCAACCGCCACCGTACGCCGCAGACGTGCCCAGCACCGGCTTGAAGGTCTCCAGATCGGGAACCAGAGCCATGAAGCGGCCCATCATCCCCACCGCGTCCGCACCCCCACGCCGAGCCGCTAGCGCCAGAGCGGGCAGGTTGGACGACAGCCCGGTCAGTTTGACCCAAAGCTGCATGCCTTCGGTGACCGCCCTCACCCGGCGCACGAGGTCCGCCAGCCGGTCCGGATCGGTTTCCTGAACAATGGCGCCCGCCGCCGCTTCGGATGCGTGCGGAGCCCCGACATTCAGTTCGAAAACCCGCAATCCGGCGTGCCTCGCTGCCGAGGCGATTGAAACAGCACCCTCCGCGCTGGCATAGACGATGCTGGCGGCAACGAACCGCCCCTCTGAACGCGCGTCTCGATCAATAGCGGCAACGGCCTTGAACCAGTCTTCGGTGCTTCGCTGGCTCAGACCTGAACGATTGAACAGCGACACCCCCTGCCCCGCGGTCGGCGCCCCGTCCGCATCCAGCCGCATGTAATCAGCCTTGTCCAACTGACGGCCACCAGCCGGGTTTTCGTTGACCGACTTGGCAATGACTCCCGCCGCGCCGGCTTTCAACGCGGCCCGAATGCCGGCCTCGGTCATCACCGGCTCCCCCGATCCGCAAATCACCGGATGCAGCAGGGGAAAGCCGCCGATGGAGGTCGCCGACGCGGTCATCGCTTCCCCGTTGGCACCTGATTGAACGGCTTTCCTTTGTCCACACGAATGTCGGACGGCATGCCGAGCACCCGTTCGGCAATGATATTGCGAAGGATCTCGTCAGAGCCGCCGGCGATGCGGGAACTTGGTGACGACAACAGAGCGGATTGGAACATCGCGTACGCCTCGGCCAGATCGTCATCGACGACCAGACCGCCCGCGCCCATCAGATCCAGTCCATAACTGGCGATATCCTGCAACTTCGATGCATTCACCAGTTTATGGATGGAATTTTCCGGCCCCGGGGTTTCGCCCTTCGACAGCGCGGTGATGGTCCGGAACCGGGTAAACTTCAGCCCCTGCGACCGTGCGTGCCATTCGGCGATCTTTTCGCGCACGGCGCCGTTCTGGATCGCGGGTTTACCGTCGATCCGCACTTTCCGCGCCAGTTCGACCAGATCATCGACCTCCGGACGCTGCACATCACCGACCGCGAGGCGTTCGTTCATCAGCGTGGTCAGCGACACCTTCCACCCCTGCCCGACCGCGCCCAAACGTTGCGCATCGGGAATACGGACATCGGTGAAGAAGACTTCGTTGAAATGCCGCGCGCCGGACATTTGATGGATCGGACGAATATCGATGCCGGGGGATTTCATATCCAGGAAGAAGAAGGTTAGCCCTTCATGTTTCGGCTTATTCGGGTCTGTGCGGACCACCATGATGCCAAAATCCGACAAATGCGCGCCAGAGGTCCAGATTTTCTGCCCGTTGATCACCCAATCGTCGCCGTCACGCTCCGCCTTCGTACGCAACGCCGCCAGATCAGACCCGCCGGCGGGTTCGCTGAACAACTGGCACCAGACTTCCTCACCACGCAGCGCCGGTTTCACATAGCGATCGAGTTGTTCCGGTTTCGCATAGGCCATCATGGTGGGAATGCACATCCCCAGCCCGATCTCGTACAGGCCGCGTGGCACCACGAAGGCGTCTTCCTCCTGGTTGTAGATCACTTGCAGAATTGGCGAGGCTTCCCGCCCGCCAAACTGCTTTGGCCAGGTCAGCCCGGCGAATCCCGCATCGGCCTTTTTCGCCTGCCAGGCCTTGCAGCGCTTTACCGCCTCGGCATCCACGCCGCTCTGGCGCAAAACGGGGCGGCTTCCGGCTTTCGGTTCCGCGTTGGCCGTCAGAAACGCGCGAGCTTCGGCGCGAAAAACGGCTTCTTCCCTGGTGTCATTGAAGTCCATGGTAAACGCCCCCTTAAGCCACGTTGCGGGTTTCAAGCAGATCGACCAAGCGGTTTTTCCAGAACGGCGCCGATCCAATCCCGAGACCGAGTTGCTTCGACCGCCGATAGAACAAATGGCAATCGACCGCCCATGTGAAGCCGACGCCGCCGTGGGTCTGGATGTTTTCCTTTGATGCCAGATGGAACGCCTCGGTCGCCGAAACCCGAGCGGTGGCCGCGGCCAAGGCCAAATCCGTAGCGTCCGCCCCGAGCGCCCAGGCGCCGTAATAGGCGTTCGACCGCGCCAACTCCAAAGCCACGTACATGTCGGCCAGCTTGTGCTTGATCGCCTGGAACGAGCCGATCGGTCGGCCGAATGCGAAACGTTCCTGCGCATATTCGCGGGCCATTTGCAGGCACGCATCCGCGCCGCCCACTTGCTCAAACGCGAACAAAATGGCCGCCCGGTCCAGCACCCGTTGCACGGAGCCCCAGCCGCCGCCGGACGTCAGCCGCTGCACCGGTGTCGCATCGAAATCCAGACGCGCGTGATTCCGCGTCGGGTCCAGCGTCTGAAGATCGCGCCGGCGCACCCCTGCCAGATCGGCAACGAACAATCCGATCTGACGGTGTTCGTCGATCGCCACCACAACGGCGATATCGGCGATGCCGCCATCCGCTACCGGCCATTTTGCGCCTGTGAGCCGGCCGCCCACAACGCGCGCATGGATCGCGGACGCTTCGGGATTGCCACTGCCCTCGGACAACGCCAGACAGCCGATTAGCGACCCGTCGGCCAGTTTTGGAAGATAGTCGAGCCGCTGGGCATCGGACCCTGCGGTCAGGATGGCCTCGGCGGCCAGGTAGGCGGTCGAGCCGAACGGCACAGGTGCGACGGCGCGGCCCATCTCCTCGGCCAGCACGCACAGGCCCTCATAGCCCAGGCCGGCGCCGCCGAACTCCTCCGGGATGGCCGCACCGATCCAACCCATCTCGGCGATTTCGCGCCAAAGATCAGCGGCATAGGTCTCCTGGCCGTCCAGTGACCGGCGGACAACGGCCGGTGTGCAACGCTCAGACAGGAATCGCCGAGCCTGATCACGGAGTTGTTTGAGGTCGTCGGAAAAGTCGAAATTCATGGTTTTTCCCCCTGACCCACACGTTGCCAGCCCATTGGGCCTGTGTGAAGCGGCCAATCCTGTCCGCCGGGAGAAACGCCGTTTGGTCTGCCAAACCTATTGATGGATCACGGAGTTAAAGTTCCACTCCTCAAAGACCCGTAACGCGAGAATTCCGCAGGTCGTTTTGGTTAAGAGGTCCCTTCCCCCAACCCAGGGAAGGGACCGCAACCCGACTAAGAATCGCTCTTGTGAACACCCTGCTCACGATTTTCCTTTAGCCGGCCGTCATGTTCCGGGTCTTTTACCGCACCCGGAGTATGGCCGCCTTCAGAGGAACGGCTGCTTGTTGAATGACTGGCACCTTTGCTGGTGCCGCTATAACGGTTTTCCTTCAGCCGGCCATCATGCTCCGGATCTTTGACCGCGCCCGGCGTGTGACCAGAGGACGCATGGCTGCCGCTGTCGTGGCTCGTCCCCTTGCTTGCGCCACTTTCACGATTTTCCTTCAGACGACCGTCATGCTCCGGATCTTTAACCGCGCCACGGGTGTGGGTGTTGTCGTCTGCCATATCGATACGCTCCCATTTGCTTTACGTCGGCGAAGATTCGCCGGCCGTCGTCCTGGAAACGCCCGGGAGAGCGTCCGCGTTGACAGCCTCACAATTGGTTTCAGCGAGACGGCACTTCGGAAAGATCATCATATCGATCGGAAACGGTCCGGCCACCAAGCCTATCGATCCGATCGGATGCGGCGGTACTTTACTTCAGGGCAACGGCGCAGGAATGGTCTTCAAGTTGCTCACCGGATGCTCGGTCACCAGCCAACAGATCGGCCTGGTCGTCCAAAAGCACGAAGCCATTGGTTCCGTCGGCGAATTTTTCCCCCACCAGCACCAGCGTTTGATGGCCCATATCGCCACGAGCGGACGGATTGGCGCTGAGCATCTGGAACGGATCGAGTCCCTCCAGCGACTCCTGGTTGATCCGGATCGCCTGGTAGCTGTGCCCCGCCAATGCGATCGGAAATGGCGTCCAGACGCCGGTAATTTTATCCAGGTTTGCGGACAGCGCGTCCCGCACGTCCGGACGAATACAGTCAATATGGATATGCAACTGATTTTGCGATCGCCCGACCGAGGAATTGATCGCTAACGCGAACCCATCCCTGGGCAACGGCGCGTGCAAACGTTCCTCAACGAAGTATCGCGCACGCCATGCGGCATCCCAGTAGTTTGTGGCATCGGGGGCCAGGATCGCCGGATCTTCGATCCCGCCGATCCTGGCGGTCGGAATCAGCAGAAACTGCGCGACTCCGTTCATGTCCTTCAGAACGGCAAATCCTTTGCCGAGGCCCTCGGATATTTCGACCGATGCGCATGGTGCCGGATCGCGCTTCGTTTCTTCGTCGGGCACGCACTGGCCGCTAACAATGTTCCACAATGCCGATGGATCCGCTGCCCGTGCGCCGGCTGGCGCGAACGCCAAACCGAGCAGCACGGCACATGTCAGGCGCATCAGCCGGCCTCCAGTTCCGAACCCGCGAGCAGTTCGCACAGTTTCGCCATTTCGGTATGATCGGCATCCGAACCGAATTTCGCCTGGGCGGACACCAGCATTTCGTTGACCAGGGCGGAGAGTGGCGCAGCGGTACCGGTCTCGCGGCTAACCTGCATGGCAATGGAAAGGTCTTTTGCCAACAGACCCATAGCAAAGCCGGCATCGAATTTCCGCGACAGCACGAATTGCTTGAACTTCTTCTGCGTCGAATTGTTCATGCCGGTCGCCGCGTTCAGGACATCCGTCATGACAGCCGGGTCCAGGCCGAAACGCTGCCCGATCAGCAAAGCCTCGATCCCGATCAGGAAGCCGCCGGTGCTGACCATGTTGTTCAGCGCCTTCATCGCCTGACCCGAACCGACGCCGCCGGTCTTCATCACCGAGGCGCCCATGGCGGACAGCACCGGCATCGCCTTGTCGATCGTTGCCGTATCGCCACCCACCATAATCGCGAGTTGCCCGGTCTTCGCGCGCGACACGCCGCCGGAAACCGGGGCGTCGATCAATATCCCACCCAATGCTGCCACTTGTTCGGCCAGCCGTTGGGTCACCGATGGCACGCCGGAGCTCATTTCGATGATGATCGTGCCGGGCTTCATGCCCGCGAACAGATTGTCATCGCCGCCCGACAGGACCCGTTCGACGATCACACTCGTCGGCAGCATCGTGACGATCACGTCGGACGTTTCGGCGAGTTGGCGCAGGCTGTCGGGCGCGAAGCCGCCAACCTGCTGGACGAAATTGTTAGCCGTTTCGCGGCGCGAGTCATTCACGTTGACGGTAAAACCGGCCTTCACGAGGCAGGCCGCCATCGGCCAACCCATGTTGCCAACGCCGACGAAGCCGACTGTTTGGGTCATGCTCTAGGATTCCTTCGCCGCATCGACTTCCTTGAAAACCTCGGTGGCGATCTTGAACGCCTCCAGGGCCGCCGGAATACCACAGTAGCCGCCGACCTGAATCAGGACTTCCTTGATTTCGTCGCGGCTTACGCCGTTGGTCAACGCCGCTTTCAGGTGCAGGCGCAATTCAGCGCCGCGGTTCAGTGCCGATAACATGCCCAGGTTGATGATGCTGCGGGTCTTGCGATCCAGGCCCGGGCGGGTCCAGCACATGCCCCAGGCCATCTCGGTCGTCATCTGCTGGAAAACCGCGTTGAAATCGTCCGCTCGGGCAAGCGAGCCATCCACATAGTCGGCGCCCAGCACTTCACGGCGGACTGCCAGGCCCTTCTTGAACAATTCGCTCTGATATTCGGGGCGGTTCGGGACTTCGACCATGCTGCGTCTCCTCTTTGGTTTTCGATGGCCGGGAAGCTAGGCGCCGCGGGCTTAACCAGCAAGCCGGGGCGCGACGGTTGACACCGTTCCCGCTGCCAGCCAAAGCCATAACCAAGTCCCAAACAAAACGGAGACGTCCATGCAAATCCGCCGCCGAACCCTGCTGACAGGGGCTGCCGCCTTGACGATGCCCGCGATCCGCCGCTCCTACGCCGCCTCCACGATCAAGATCGGCGTTCTGTCGGACATGTCCGGGCCATACGCCGAAGCGTCCGGTCCCGGCGACTTTCTGGCAGCGCAGATGGCGGCGGAAGATTTCATGAAACTGCACCCAGAGATCAAGGTCGAGGTCGTTCAGGGCGACATGCTGCTGAAGCCCGACGTCGGCGCGGCCATTGCGCGGTCGTGGTACGACCAGGAGGGTGTCGATGCCATTTTCGACATCCCACAATCCGCCGTGGCGATCGCCGTCGGCCAAGTGGCGAAAGAGAAAGACAAGGTCGTCATCTTCACCTCCGCCGGCATCCCCGACCTGACCGGAAAATACTGCACCCCGAACCAGATTCAGTGGACCTACGATTTGTGGGGCAATGCCAACGGCATCACCCGCGGCCTGGTCGAGGCTGGTGGCGACAGTTGGTTCTTCATTAGCCCCGACTACATCTCGGGCCACACCATGGTGAAGGACACCGGCACCATCGTCACCCAATTGGGTGGCAAGGTCGCGGGCGAGGCGTTCTATCCGTTCCCCGGCACCACCGATTTCTCGGCGTACCTTGTGCAGGCCCAGGCCGCTAAAGCGAAGGTGTTGTGCCTGGCCAACGCCGGGGACGACACCGCCAACTGCATCAAGCAGGCGCACGAGTTCGGCCTGCCGCAATCCGGCATTAAAATCGCCGCCCTGGTGTATCAGGATTACATCTCGCGTTCGGTTGGGTTGGAGTTGGCGCAAGGCATCGTCGGCGCGATGCCATTCTACTGGGACATGAACGAAGACTCCCGCGCGTTCGCCGCCCGATTCAGCCCGCGCTACCACAACGCCAAGCCGAACTACTATCACGCCGGGTCGTATTCGGCCGTGACGCACTACCTGAAAGCCGTCGCCGCGATGGGTGTGGACAAGGCGAAAGCCAGCGGCAGCGCCGCCGTGGCGCAGATGAAGGCTTTGCCGGTCGCCGATCCGTTGTATGGAACCGGGTTCGTGCGGGCGGACGGGAAATTCATCCATGCCAACCGCGTGTGGACGACGAAATCTCCGGCTGAGTCGAAGGGCGAATGGGATCAATACAAACTGTTGGCGACGATACCGCAGGACAAGGCGTTCCAGCCGATGGAAGCATTGGGCTGCGCGTTCGTGAAAACCTGACGCTTCGCAGCGCTGCGGACCTGGTGGCGGCGGGGTTGATCGATTCCGCCGCCGTTTCCGAGATCAGCGCTACAGAGGCCCGATACGCGGTCGCGATCTCCCCGGCGATGCGGGCATTGATCCAGACGCCGGACGACCCGATCGGCCTTCAGTTCATTCCCGATCCGGCGGAATTGTTGACCGCGCCATACGAAAGCGCCGATCCCATCGGCGACGACGCGCTGTCTCCGGTCAAGGGCGTGGTGCATCGCTACCCGGATCGAGCGCTGCTGAAGCCGTTGCTGATCTGCCCGGTCTATTGCCGGTTCTGCTTCCGGCGGGAGCATGTCGGGCCGGATGGCGGCTTGCTGACAGATGCCGAGCTGCAGATCGCCTACGATTGGTTCGCGGCGCACCCGGCCGTGACCGAGGTGATCCTGACCGGCGGCGATCCGCTGATGCTGTCGCCCCGGCGCCTGCGCGCGATTATCGCGACGCTGTCGGCCATGCCGCACATCCAAACGATCCGCATTCACTCGCGCGTGCCGGTCGCCGACCCCGATCGGCTGACGAGCGAGTTGGCGGCGGCCATGGAGACGGATCTTTCGTTGTGGCTTGTCGTCCACGCCAACCATGCGCGGGAATTCACCCCGTCGGCGAGCGCGGCGCTGCGGCGAATACGGTCGATGGGTGTTCCGGTGCTGGGGCAGTCGGTGTTGCTGCGCGGCGTCAACGACAGTTCGGAGGCGCTGGAAGCGCTGTTCCGAGCGATGATCGCGAACCGGGTGAAGCCGTATTACCTGCACCAGTTAGACCCGGCGCCCGGAACCGCTCGGTTTTATGTGCCGATCGAGGAAGGCCGGGCTTTGCTGGAAACGCTGCGCGGACGGGTAACCGGCCTGGCGTGGCCGACCTACGTGCTGGATATTCCGGGCGGCTTTGGCAAGGTGCCGATTGGTCCGGATTACCGCCGGGCGGACGGTTCGGTGCGGGATTTTCGGGGTCTTGTTCATCCGGGTTAACCGTTTGTTAGCGAATTTGTGCGTTTGATGGCACCGGAAGGCGGCGAGAATTCGCTTGCCATAGAATGGTATGGTGTATTATATGGATGCCATCGAGCCGATTGTCATCTTCGAATGGGACGAAGCCAAGAACCTCATCAACCAGGCCAAACACGGGGTTAGCTTCCAGCAAGCCAGACACGCCTTCACTGACCCATATCGGATCATCTATGCCGATCTCGATCACAGTATCGTCGAAGACCGCCTGTTCTGTTTGGGCATAGCGGGCGGCGGTGTGATGACGGTTCGGTTTATGTATCGGGACAACTGCATTCGCATCTTCGGCGCCGGATACTGGACTAAAGGAAAAAGGATATACGACAATGGAAGACGTTCGCTACACTGACGACCTCCACGAAATGGACAGTATCGGCCCGCGGGTCGCCGATACACTGCCCCCGCCTGATAAGCTTGTCATTCCCGATGACGGGGTCAAAGTGACCTTGGTGCTCAGCCGGCAAAGCGTCGATTTCTTCAAGGAAGCGGCGCGCAAGAATCGCGTGCCCTACCAGCGTATGATCCGCAGCCTGGTGGACGAATACGCGCGGGTTCACCGCTAAACGTTGGTCACACCAGGTGGCAGGCGACGCGGTGTCCTGGTTGGACTTCCCGTAAGACTGGTTCCTCGGTTCGGCATTGTGCTTGCGCCATCGGGCAGCGCGGATGGAAGTGGCAGCCTGACGGCCGGTTGATCGGGCTGGGGACGTCGCCCATCACGTGCTTCTTGTCGCGGCGGACGGATGGATCGGCCACTGGCACCGCCGCCATTAGCGCCTGCGTGTAGGGGTGCAGCGGTTGAGCGAAGATACTGGCCTTGTCGGTATGCTCAACAATCCGGCCCAGATACATCACCGCAACGTCGTGGCTGACATGCTCCACGACCGCGAGGTTGTGGGAGATGAACAGATACGACAGCCCGTCCTGTGCCTGTAAGTCCATCAGCAGGTTGATCACCTGCGCCTGCACCGACACATCCAACGCCGACACCGGCTCATCCGCCACGATGAAGCGCGGGCCCAGCGACAACGCACGGGCGATGGAGATGCGCTGCCGTTGGCCGCCGGAAAACTGATGCGGATACAGGCTCATTTGCCGAGGTTGCAGCCCGACTTTGGCGAAGATGCCCTCGACGATCGCGCGGCGTTCGGAGGCTTTGCCGATGCCGTGAACGATCAGGGGTTCGGCAACGATGTCGCCGGCGCGCTGACGCGGATTCAATGACGAATACGGGTCCTGGAACACGATCTGCATCCGCCGGCGCAGCGCCCGCAGTTCTGACGCAGGCAAGCCGGCTATGTCGGTGCCTTCGAAACGAATGCTGCCGCTGGACGGCTCGATCAGGCGCAGGATGGCCCGTCCGACGGTGGATTTGCCGCAGCCGCTCTCGCCCACCAGGCCCAACGTGCGGCCTTCGCCTATGCTGAAGCTGATGCCGTCGACGGCGTGGACCCGGTCGATGACGTTGCCTAACAGCCCGGTCCGCGCCGGAAAGGTCTTTCTTAAATCGGTGACGTCGAGGAGCATGGTCAGGTCACCCAGCAAGCGGCACTGTGGCCGGGTCGTTTCTGCTCCAGCGGCGGGATCGCCTCCAGGCATTTTCCAATTGCCGAGGAACAGCGATCCGCGAACGCGCAGCCTTTTGGCAAATCGGATAGTGACGGGACGACTCCCGGGATCTCCCGCAGACGCTGCGATCCGGACGCGCCCATTCGAGGCACCGACGCCAGCAAGCCCTGCAAGTACGGGTGGCACGGATCGGCAAACAGGTTTTTCGTCGTGCCCTCTTCTACTTTCCGGCCGGCGTACATAACGATCATCCGATCCGCTGTTTCGGCGACCACGCCCAAATCGTGTGTGATCAAGACAACCGCGGTGCCGAGTTCCTTGCGCAGATCGTCGATCAGGTCCAGCACCTGCGCCTGAATCGTCACGTCCAGCGCTGTTGTCGGTTCGTCAGCGATCAGCACTTTCGGCTTGCAGGCCAGCGCCATGGCGATCATCGCCCGCTGCCGCATGCCGCCCGACATTTGGTGCGGATATTCGCGCGCTCGCCGTTCCGGCGCCGGAATGCGGACGTGCTGCAGCATTTCAACCGCGCGATCATTGGCCACGCGGCGGGAGACATTTTCATGCAATGAAACCATCTCGGCAATCTGCCGGCCGACGGTGAACAGCGGGTTCAAGGCCGTCATCGGCTCCTGAAAGATCATGGCGATCTGACTGCCGCGCATTTTCCGCATGCTGGCCTCGTCCAGCGTCAACAGGTCGGTCCCGGCGACCTTGACCGAACCGGCTGTAATCTCACCGGGCGGCATCGGGATCAGCCGCATCAGAGACAACGCGGTCATGGTTTTGCCGCAGCCGGATTCGCCGACGATGGCCAACGTTTCACCGGCCTCCACGCTGAACGACACGTCCTGAACGGCGCGAACCATGCCGGTACGGGTATGAAACACCGTTGTCAGGCCGGAGACTTCCAGAACGGGGGCCATCAGTCACCCTGCCTTGGATCGAGGATATCCCGCAACGCGTCGCCAAACAGGTTGGCGCCGAACACCACGAGACTGATCGCGAGGCCCGGGAATATGACCAGCCATGGGGCGGAACGGATATATTCCGCTGCCGATTCAGACAGCATCCGCCCCCAGGACGGATACGGCTCCGGCACACCCAAACCGAGAAAGGACAAGGATGCCTCGGTCAGGATGGTGGACCCGAGTTGCGCCGTCGCCAGCACGATCAACGGCGCCAATGTATTGGGGAACACATGCCGCAGAGCGATACGGGCCTGTCCCATGCCGACCGCGCGCGCCGCCTCGACATAGTTCAACTCCCGCAGCGACAGCACATTCGCTCGGATCACACGCGCAACGTTCGGGATCAGTGGAATGGCGATGGCGATGATCGTGTTTGTCAGCGACGGACCCAGCGAGGCCGTGATGACCAGCGCCATCACCAGCAACGGCAGCGACTGCATGATCTCGGCGATACGTTGCACGATCAGGTCGAACCAACCGCCCAGATAGCCCGACGCCAGCCCCAGCATCGCGCCCAGGCCGCTGCCGATGCACGTCGCCCCCAGTGCCACCGCCAGCGAGATGCGGGCGCCATGAATCATACGGCTGAGCATGTCCCGCCCCATCATGTCCGCCCCGATCCAGTATGTCCCGCTCGGGGGAGCCAGCGAGGCGCGGGCATTCGTGGTCAACGGATCGAACGGTGCCACGACGTTCGCCAACAGCGCCGTCAGGACGAAGACGATCAGGATGATGGCGCCCGCGACACCCAACGGGTATCGGCGGGCGTAGTACCAGGCGTCGCTCATGCGCGCAGCCTGATACGGGGATCGACGAACATGTAGGCGATATCCACGATCAGGTTGACCATCACGACGATGACGGCAATGAACATGACAAGGTTTTGCACCATCGGGTAATCGCGCCAGCGGATCGCCTCAACCAGGAAGCGGGCGACGCCGGGGATGTTGAAGACCGTTTCAGTCACAATCAGACCGCCAAACAGGAAGGCGGTCTCGATGCCGATGGTGGTGATGACCGGCAGCACCGCGTTGCGCAGGGCATGCACGAAGGTGACGGCGCCCTCTGACAGGCCTTTGGATCGTGCGGTTCTAACGTAATCCTGACGCAGAACCTCCAGCATCGATGACCGCGTCAGGCGCATGATCAACGCGGAACTGCGCAGGCCGACGGTGGCGGCGGGAACGCCGAGCATCAGGGCAAATGCGCCCCAGGTCGGGGGGGCTTTGTCATAGATCGGCAAAATACCGAACCAATTGACGAAAGCCATCAGCACCAAGAGGCCGAGCCAGAAGGATGGCATCGACAGAAACAACAGACTGAACACCCGCAGTATATAGTCCAACCACGAATTCTGCCGCACGGCACTGATCACGCCGAACGGAACGCCCGTGCAGACCGCGAACAGCAACGCCAGTCCGGCCAGCCGGGCGGTAATCGGAATACGCGGCAAAATCTCATCCAGCACCGGCTTTTCGGAGACGTACGAATAGCCGAGGTCGCCATGCGCCAGACCACCGATCCAGCGGGCGTATTGTTCCACCAACGGCAAATCCAGGCCGAGATCCTTGATGATCTGCTGTTTCTCCGCCGGGTCGATCATCCCGGCGCTGTCGAACAGGATGTCGGCGATGTTGCCGGGGACGATCCGCAGCAACAGAAAGATGGCGACCGACGCCCCGAAGAGTGTCAGCACCATCAATGCAAGGCGCCGGAGGATATAATCGAGCATGCGGGCTTACTGGTCCAGCCAGACGTCCTCAAAACGCCAATGATTGTAAATCGTGTTCATGGCGATGTTGATGCCATGCACGCGCGGCCACCAGCAGGTGGCGGCTTTGGCGTGGAACACGACAGGCCGGGCGGCATCCATTTGCAAGGTTTTGTCGATGTCCCAGACCAGCTTGCGGCGGGCATCAAGGTCTTTCATCTGGCTTTGTTCGTGGAATTTTTTTTCCAGGTCGGCGTTGCAATACGACGTGTAGTTACGTTCCGACCCGCACAGGTAATTCTCGAAGAACGTCGCGTCGGGATCGTCGATGCTGATCCCCTGAATGTTCATGCCGACGGAGAAATCCTTGCGGGCAAGCCGGGCATACCAGACCGACGAATCCAACGGTTCCAGCTCGGCCTGGATATAGACCGACTTCAGATGGTCGATCAGGATCACCGCGGCATCGCGATAATCCGGAATGTTCCGGGTGGAAACCTTCAGCGGCAACATATTGTCCGGGCCATAACCCAGGGACTTCATGATGCGCCGCCCCTCGTCGCGGCTTTTCTCCACGTCCGCGCCATAACCCGGCACGGTTTCCATAAACTCCTTCGACCAGCCCCAGCGGCCTTCCGGCGGCGGCAGATCGACGCCACCGACGTCGAAAATGCCACGGCTGAGAATGTCGGAGAACGCCTTGCGATCGATCGACAACACCATCGCCCGGCGGATTTGTTCGTTGTCAAACGGCGGCCGTTCACGGTTGACCAGCAGGTTACCCTGGGTGCCGGTGGGTTGCAGCACGCATTGCGTCTCGGGAGCCTGTTCCTGCAGGCTTTTCATCAGTTCCGGTGTCAGGTCGCTGGTGAATGTCAGATCGAACTTGCCGGTCGCCATCGCCAGCAACATCGTCGCGCGGTTCGGGATGATGGTGTATTCGATCGCATCAAGATACGGTCGGCCGGGCTTCCAGTAATCCGGATTGCGCACCAGCTTGATCGACTCGTTCTGTTTGAATTCGACGAATTTGAACGGTCCGGTGCCGATTGGATGTGTCCGCATCTCCGCCGCCGGGACATGGCAAGGATAGATGGGAGAGAAACCGGCCGCGAACAGCGCCATGATCGACGGTTGCGGATCGGTCAGGTGAAACACTACTTTGTTGTCACCGTCGGTCGCGATGTCCTTGACGTTGAACCACCAGGTCTTGTGCGGGTTCTTACGCATTTTGCTGGCTACTTTGCCGGACAGCATATCGAACGTGCATTTAACATCGGCACTCGTGAACGGCTTGCCGTCATGCCATTTGACACCGTCACGCAACTGGAACGTCAGCGTGCGGTCATCATCCGTCAACGCCCACGATGTGGCGAGGTCCGGAACCACGCGGTCCAACCGGTTCTCTCGGGTGGCCGGATCGAACACCACCAGATTGTTGAACACCGCCATGAACGGCATCAGCGTCGAAATCGTCGCTTCCTCCAGCACCGAAGCGCTGGGCGGATTGTCGCGATGCGTGACGCGCAGCGTGCCGCCCTGCTTTTGGGCGACAGCGGAGCCCATCGTGGCGAGCAGGCAGGCAACCGCCAGCCATAGGCGAGACCGCATCATTCGACGTTTCCCTTCGGGATTTTCCAACCGGGGGCACCATAGCGAACGATCAAGGACATGGGAATGATACCGGCAGCCCTAAGTGACGACTCCTCGCACGCATGGCCGAAGAAGGCCTGCCATGACGGATCTGGGCCAACCGGTCGAAACTCAGGGCCAATCGTATGAGCATGGAACGCCCTGCCCGCGCCATGCACGGAAAGGTTGACATCTATCTAACGTTAATGTTAGTTCTAAAGACATGGAGCACACGGCGCCAACCACGAACCAGCCTGCGCCGCCCGATCCCACTCAGGACCGGCCCGGCCGCACCATGCCACACCGTCTCGCCGCTCTGCTGCATGTCGTCCGCGTTCTGCTCGGTCACGGCCGCCGCCTCGTTGAGATCGTTCCGGAGCGCGCCGCCAGGTTGGAATTTGCCGCCCTGGCCGGGGTTTGCGGCACTTACACAATGCCGACCATCCTCGTTCGGCTCCAGCGCGGTATCCTGCGCGCGATGGCTTTGGAGCGGTACCTGCTGTCCCGCGCCGCAAAGGGCCGCGAGATCGGGTTTGTGTATGCGCGCGAGCGCCCTCCGGCCAAGCCGGCAGCGGAACCGTCCGACGGGGAGCCGGCCTCTGGAGAGGCGGCGAGCGACGTTCCGGGTGGCCGGGCCGATCCGGCCAAGCCCGGCGATGACGAAAAGGCGCCCAGGCGCCCCGCGTTCGATCCGAACGATCTCCGCATCCCCACAGCCGAGGAACTCGACGCCGAGGTGCGCCGCCGACCGCTCGGCCGCACCGTCCTCGCGATCTGCATGGACCTCGCCGTCATTCCGAGTTTCTGCACCGGCAATTTCTGGAACCAGATATCCGACGCTCTCATGAACTACGGCGGCAGTTTCCCCACGCTGTTTAAGACACGGCAATATCGCGAGACATCGTTTCAGAAAGAGCGAGACAAGAAGCCGGACACCTGGGTCTTTGACTGGAAATTCCCGCCCCCGGAGATAGTTCGCCAGGTGCTGGGATACATGATCGGCGAGCCGCCGACTTCGGACCCGTTCGATCCGCTGCTGGCCACCGCTCCTCCCTGATTCGCAGTCCCCGAACAGTCATCGCACCCTCTGATTCCGGGGGGGCTTTCGCGCGCGCTTCTCATACTAATCCGCTTTGAGACTGACGTACGGGTACTTCACTTCCGATAGGGGGCGGGCTTGGCCCGGCCACCCGGGACTTCCTGCGCCGCGCCAGGCAAAGTCGTGGGTGACCGGGTTAAGCCCGGTCATGACGGAGAGGAAAAAGCCGCGTCCGGTGAAAGGATTTTCGCCGCATACCGCTTAAGTGGATGCCTATGCGGACAAGCCGGGCCATGACGAGGGGGATGAGAGTCAGTAACAACCCGGATTGATATCACACAGGCAGATCGTCGTGCTGCCTCCGGTGGCCTCCGGTGATCTCCACTTCGGTGTCGCGCATGGTTTGCCGCAGCGACACCAGCGCCACATCGCACGCCGGCGCGTCACCGCCGCGCGCGGCGGTTTCGATTCGTCCAGCCGCCGCACCCAGTCCGTTCATGCCGAGCGTAAGCGCCGAACCGGTCAGCCGGTGCGCGATGGATTCGACCTCGGGCATATCGGACACAAGCAGTGCGGCTTCGATGTCCTCAGCGGATTGCAGGGCGCTGGTCAGGAACCGGGTCAGCGACGCGTCGATCGCCGCCTGATCGTCGCCCAGCCATTCAGCCAGAACCGTTCGATCGATCAACACAGATTGTTTCGGTTTCCGGACCGGCATCGTCACCGTCATCCAACGCTGCAACGTCTGCCGCAGGCGCGCCAGAGAGAGCGGCTTGGCGAGATACGCATCCATGCCGGCGCTCAGGCAGCGTTCCTCCTCGCCGCGCATGGCGTTCGCGGTGACCGCGATGATGGGCGTCCGTGGCGCGCCGTTGGCGGCCTCATGCGTTCGGATCTCGGCCGTCAGCCCGTAGCCGTCCAGGAACGGCATGTGCATGTCGGCCAGAACCGCCGCATAGCGGCCGGGGCGCCAGAACTCCATCGCCTCTCGCCCATCGGCCGCCGCATCGGCGGTGATCGACAACAGCCCGAGTTGGCGCAGCAGCACGGCTCGGTTTACCGGATGGTCATCAACGATCAGCACATGTCCGGACCCGGCGACCGCCGCATCGGCCTCTGGCGGAACCGGCGTTTGGGCCGCCTCCGTCGCGACGTTCAGCATCAGATGGACGGTGAAGACCGACCCTTCACCGACGGCGCTTTCGACGGTGATGTCGCCACCCATGAGCTGCGCCAGCCGGCGGACGATCGACAGCCCCAAACCGGAACCGCCGAACCGCCGTGTGGTCGAGTTATCGGCCTGCGCGAACGGTTGGAACAAATGCATCTGCCGTTCGGTGTCGATACCGATGCCGCTATCGGACACGGCCAGGATCAGCCGCGTCCTCCCGTCCTCCTGCAATTCCGTTCCCGCCCGGACATGGACACTGCCGCGTTCGGTGAATTTCACCGCATTGCCGAGGAGATTAAACAGAATCTGGCGCACCCGGGTGACATCGCCCAGCAACGTGTCGGCCGCCCCGGGGTCGATCGTGCCGCCAAGGCGCAGGTGCTTCGCCTCAGCCTGGGGATGGAACCCCCGCACCACACTGCCGACGATCTCGGACAGGGAGAACACGGTTTCTTCCAAATCCAGCCGGCCGGCCTCGATCTTCGAGAAATCCAGCACGTCATCGACGATGTGCAACAGGGCCGCGGCGGATTCGCGGATTATGCCCAGGGTTTCCTCCTGCTCGCGCCCGAGCCCCTGATGCTCCAGCACCTCCAGCATACCCAGCACGCCGTTCATCGGGGTGCGAATTTCGTGGCTCATGGTGGCGAGGAAGGTGGATTTGGCGTGATTCGCCGCCTCGGCTTCGGCCCGGGCAATCCGGGCGGCATCGCGTTCCTGTGTCAGCCGATCTTCCTGCTGCTTCAGCAGGGTGATGTCCCGATACATGCCCAGCCTACGCTTCCCGTCGCCAAGCTTGATCCACCGCACCTCCACATGGTTGCCGTTGGTTCGTTGCGACGAGACCGGCGTTCCGTCGGCGTCGATGAAGCGTTGCCTGACCCAGTCGATATCCGCATCCACAGTGGCGTGCCGGCGCGGCAGGAATCCCTTGGCCAGCATGGCACGCACCTCATCGCTGGACGGGCGCTCCGACGCGACACCTTCCGGCCAGCCATTGATCCGGTACAATGGTTTGTTGACCAGGACCCAGCGCTTGTCCTCCTCCGCCAACACGACACCGTCGGTCATATTGTCGAAGATCGTCTGCATCTCGGCACGTTCCCGATCCGCTGTCTCGCGTTCCTCCCGCAATTCGCGCAACAGTCTGGCATTCTCGATCGCCAGGGCCGCCTCATCGGCAAACGTTGTCACCACTTCGATCTGCCGGCCGCTGAACGGCGTGGCGGATGTTCGTTCCAGCGTGATCACACCGATGGGCACACCGTCGCGCAGCAGCGGAACGCCCAGAATGGCGCGCATACCGCCTCCGTCCGCCGCATTCTCCTCCGTTCCCGCGACGATCTGCACGGCTGCGTGCTGTCGAAGGGTGCGGCCGATCAGGGAGTCGGGATCAGACCCGGTTGTCCGAGCCCGCACCTCGTCGCCGGGGGAGACGTTGATGCCAACATCAAAATGACACGCGCCGTCGCGGTATTGGTACAAACTGGCCCGGTTTGCCCGCGAGAGACTGGCGGCGCGCGTCACGACGGTCTGCAGGACCGCGGTCAGGTCGAATGCAGAGCGGCCCATGACCTTCAGGATGTCGTTGACGGCGCCCAGGTACTCCAAGGTTTCCTGCAGAACGTTGGCGTCCGGCGCGGGAACGGGATCGGTGAACATGGAAGTGTCGGGCATCGTCGGGGCGTCCTGGTGCCCCGACGCCTTAGTACGATCGTGGCATCCCGAGGACATGCTGACCCACATAGCCCAGGATCAGGTTGGTGGAAATCGGTGCGATTTGGTAAAGCCTCACTTCACGCCATTTTCGTTCGATTTCGTATTCGCGGGCATAGGCGAAACCGCCGAAGGTCTGCATCGCGGTATCGGCCGCCTTCCAGGCGGATTCCGAGGCCAGCAGTTTGGCGATGTTGGCATCCGCACCGCACTCTTTCCCATTGTCGAACAATGCGGCGGCACGGCGGCACACCATGTCGGCGGCCTCCAGTTCCGCCCAGGCGCGGGCGATCGGGAATTGGACCGCCTGATTCTTGCCGATCGGGGCACCGAAGACGACCCGGTCCTTGGCGTACTGAGTCGCTTTTTTGACGAACCAGCGGCCGTCGCCGACCGCCTCGCTGGCGACCAGGATGCGTTCGGCGTTCATGCCGTCCAGGATATAGCGGAACCCCTTGCCTTCCTCGCCGATCAGGCTATCGGCCGGAATGCGGAAATTATCGAAGAAGATTTCTGTCGTGTTGTGGTTGATCATGGCCTTGATCGGCCGGACTTCCAGGCCGGTGCCGGTGTTTTTCGCGGTCATGTCGATCAGGAAGACCGACAGCCCGTCACTGCGCTTTTTGACCTGATCGGCGGATGTGGTGCGGGCGAGCAACAGCATCATGTCAGAGTGCATGGCGCGCGAGGTCCACACCTTCTGACCGGTGATCAGGTACGAATCGCCGTCGCGCACGGCGCGTGTCTTCAACTGCGTCGTGTCCGATCCGGTCGTCGGTTCGGTCACCCCGAACGCCTGCAAACGCAGCCGCCCGGCGGCGATCTCCGGCAGGTACTTGCGCTTCTGCGCCTCGCTGCCATGCCGCAGCAGCGTGCCCATGATATACATCTGTGCATGGCCCTGGCTGGCGACGCAGCCGGAGGCGTTGATTTCCTCCAGGATCACCGCGGCAGCACGCAGCGGCAGGCCGGACCCGCCATATTCCTCGGGGATCAGCGAGGCCAGGAAGCCGGCCTGTGTCAGTTCGTTCACGAATTCGGTGGGGTAGGCTTCCTGATCCTCCAGACCACTCCAATACGTGCCGGGGTATTTGGCGCAGATCCGGCGCACCGATTCGCGCAGTTCCGGGTAGTCTTCGCCCAGCTCGACAAACGTTTCCTCGGACATGGGGTGTCTCCTATGGTTAATCTGGTGCGCACGCTGCCCAACACCGGCCACCGGGTCAAACCCGGCGAACTCGCTTTCGGCGCGCGCATGGTCTAATTACGGTCACGTATGAGAATTTTATTTGTGACATCCAACCGATTAGGCGACGCGGTGCTGTCCACCGGTCTGCTCGACCACCTGATCCATCGGTATCCGGACTCCCGCATCACCGTGGTGTGCGGAGCCGTGGCCGAGGGCGTGTTCGCGTGCATGCCCAACCGCGAGCGCACGATCGTGCTGCGAAAGAAAAAATGGGGCTTGCACTGGCTGCCTTTGTGGGTCGAAGCCGTGGCGCATGTCTGGGATCTGGTCATCGATATCCGGGGATCGGCGTTATCCTGGATCGTGCCGACCCGCCGGCGAGCGGTGTTTCGCCGGGTCGATGGGCCGAAGATTGCTGAATTGGGGGCGGTGCTGGGTCTGTCGCCTCCGCCGTCTCCGGTTGCCTGGACCAGCGATGCGGATCGCCAGCGTGTGTTGGCGTTGCTGCCGCCGGATCGGCGTTTCATTGCATTGGCGCCGACAGCGAATTGGGAGCCTAAGGTCTGGCCGGCCGATCGCTTTGCCGCGGTGTTTCGGCACATCGTCGGCAAGGACTCCGTGGCAATCGTACTTGGCGGACCCGGTGAGACGGAACAGGCGATGGCGGCGCCCCTGTTGGCGGCGCTGCCGGGCGCCATCGATCTGGTTGGCCGCTTGACGCTACCCGAAGTCGTGGCCTGCCTGGAACGGTGCGACCTGTTCGTTGGCAACGATTCCGGGCTGATGCATTTGGCCGCCGCCGCCGGTACGCCGACCATCGGATTATTCGGCCCCACCGACGCCGCGACCTACGCGCCGACCGGACGGCTCGCCACCGCTGTTGTGGCGCAGTCGATGGATGCGATCTCGGTTGAGCAGGTTACACGGGCAGCCGACCGGTTCCTTGGTTTGGGGAGCTGACCGAATCTGACGATTTCTACGACCGAAAGCCAATCGGCGTTGACATCGACTCTCCGGCCGCCCGTCACCCGACATGTCGGCGAAGGCCGGCATCCACGTCTTTATGAGTTTAAACCAAGACGTGGATGGTGCGCCTGCGCGCACCATGACGATGCGGGGCGGCCGGCGTGTATCAGCCTCTTGGCGGCTTGGTACAACGCCCTCGCGGTTTGGTGCAATGCCCTCGCGGCGGCGGCGTCCTCGGACCAGGTCATGCGTCCACCCCGAGGTGACGATGCATCAGCCCAACGTCAGCGCGCAGAATTTCCGGAGGACCGGACCAGGCGATCTGTCCTTTGACCAGGATCACGACGCGATCCACGACCGAGAGAACGGCCGAGACGGTCTTGTCCACCACAACGACCGCCACACCAGCCTCCCGGACAATGCGGATCACCCGCCAGATTTCGTCTCGGATCAGCGGGGCCAGTCCCTCGGTCGCTTCATCCAGGATCAGCAGCCTCGGGTTGGTCATCAGGGCGCGGCCGATCGCCAGCATCTGCTGTTCGCCGCCGGACAGATGATTGCCCCGGTGGGACCCGCGTTGGCCCAATCGAGGGAACAGGTCCAGCACACGTGCTTCGGTCCATTCGCCGGTTGTGGCGGCGAGACGCAGGTTCTCCATCACCGTCAGGCTGGCGAACACACCTCGGCCTTCCGGCACCACGGCGATCCCTTTGCGCGCGCGCGCGAATGCCGGCAGCCCGGCGGCATCGACGCCATCCAGCAAGACCTGACCTTGCAATGCGGGCAACAGCCCGATCAGGGTTCGGATCAGGGTGGTCTTGCCCATGCCGTTCCGGCCCATCAGGCCAATCGTTTCCCCCGGCAGGATGTCGAGGTCGATCCCCCGCAGGACACGGCTTTCGCCGTAACCGGCGGACAGGTCGCGGGCGGACAGGATCGCGGTCATACGCTGTGGCCCAGATAGGCATCACGAACGATGGCGGAGGTTCGGATCTCGTTCGGCGCGCCTGTTGCGAGGACGCGGCCGTCCACCATGACCGTGATGACATCGGCGACGGCAAAAACGACGTCCATGTCGTGTTCAACCAGCAGCACCGCGTGATCGCGGGCCAGGTCTCGCAGCAGGTTGGCGACCGGTGCGGTTTCCTCCGGTCCCAGACCGGCGAGCGGTTCGTCCAGCAGCAGAACGTCCGGCGAGCCGGCCAGGGCCATGGCGATTTCAAGCAGTCGGGCCTGACCGTGACTGAGAGTACTCGCTATCGCTCCGGCCGCCTCAGCCAGGCCGGCGCGCTGTAGCGCTGCCAAAGCAGTTTGCATGACCTTCGCATTTGCAGCGGTTTGCAGAAGACCAAATTGCGCACGCGCCTGCGCCGCAAGACGTGCGTTCTCCAGCACCGTCATGTCGCGCATGACGTTGGTTCGCTGAAACGTCCTGCCGATACCCGCCTGCCCGCGCCGCCAGGCCGGCCACGCGGAGATGTCGAGGTCCTTGAAGTGAACCCACCCGGAGGACAGCGACGTCTCCCCCGACAATAGATTGATCAACGTGCTCTTGCCGGCGCCATTGGGCCCGATTACCGCATGCAGCGTACCTCGGTCCAACGACAGCGACACCTGATCAACCGCCAACAGGCCGCCGTATCGCTTGATCAGACTCTCGGCCTGCATCACGGGCGGGCTCGCCACGGTAGCCGCCAACCCGCGATGCCCTGGCGCAGGAACAGCACAGCGGCCAGGAACACCACGCCTTCAACCAGGCGAGGCCGGTCGCTGAGCAGACTGCCTGCCTCCTGAATTGCGACCAGCGCGAACGCCCCCAAAATCGGGCCATGCAGGGCGCCGATGCCACCTAGCAGGATCATCAACAACGCCTCGGCGGAGCGATGCCATCCCAGCAGATCGGGACTGACGAACGCGTCGGTCAACGCGGACATGTGCCCGGCCAGCCCGGCGAGCGCGCCGGCCAGAACGAAGGCGATCAGTTTCAGCCGCTGCACGTTGTGACCCAGCGCGGCCATGCGGTTCTCGTTAGACCGGATGCCTTGCAGGGCGTGACCGAGCATCGTGCTCATCAGCCAGCACAGGCCGCCATAGACGATCGCCAATACGCTCAGGTTCAGCAGCAGGAACACCGCCGGCCGCTCGGCCCTGGACACGGAAAAGCCGAGAGACGGCCGGACGATGAACAAGCCGTCGGTGCCGCCGCCGAGCGGCGTGTCGTGAAAGGCGAAGAACAGCATCTGGCCGAATGCCAGGGTGGTCATCAGGAAAAAGAAGCCCTTCGTCCGCAGTGCCAGCGGTCCGATCAGCAACGCCGCGACGCCGGCCGCCAGCATCGCGGCGGGCAACGTGATCCATACCGGAGGCGACCCGAGCAAATGCACGGTGTAAGCGCCAAGCCCGAAAAGTCCCGCCTGGGCCAGGCTGACCAGACCCGTCGCCCCCACCAGCACCTGGAGGCTGAGGGCGAACAGCGCCGCCACCAGTGCCGTGGACACCAACTGCATGTGCCACGCCGATGCCCATAGCGGCATCGAGGCGATCCCCAGCGCCGCGGCGCCGAGCACACACTGACCGGGTCGGGACGCGACGATCATGTGCGGCTGAACAGCCCCGTTGGGCGCCACAGCAGTACCACCGCCATCATCGCACACACCGCTATGCCAGCGGCCTGAGGCAAATACGCTTTTCCGAGTGTATCGATCAGACCGACCAAAAGCGCGGCCCAAAAAGCTCCGGCAACCGACCCGAGACCGCCGATGACCACGACGATGAAGGACAGAATCAGGAACCCGTCGCCCATGCCGGGATAGACCGACTGCAACGGGGCGGCCAAAGCGCCGGCCAGCATTGCCAGGGCCGTCCCGCCGGCAAACACCATCGTATGGACACGCCCGGCGTCAAAACCGAGCAAATTGAGCATTTCGGTATTCTCAGCGGCGGCGCGGATGGCGGAGCCTACGCGGGTGCGCTCGATCAGCCAGACCAGGCCGGCGGCGACAATCAGACAGATCACCAACACCGCCAGCCGATAGGCGGAATAGCCGAAGCCGCCGATTACGGGGACCGAGAAGTCCAGGACCCCTGGGACAGGCACGCTGTGAAACTGATTGCCGGCCAGTGTCGACCGGCCCTCCTCGAACAGCAGAATCAGCGCGAACGTCAGCAGCACCTGATCGAGGTGGGCGCGGGTGCGAAAGCGGCGGAACAGCAAGCGCTCCAGGACCGCACCGAAAACAGCCCCGCCCAGCACGGCGACCGGCAAAGCCAGCCACAGGCTCCCGGTCAGGCTGGCCACGCCGAACGCCAGATAGGCGCCGATCATGAACAAGCTGCCGTGCGCGAGGTTGATCACGCCCATCACACCGAAGATCAGGGTCAGGCCACTGCTGATCAGAAACAGCAGCAGCCCGTATTGCACCCCGTTCAGAAGCTGCGCGATCAGACCCGTCAGCAATCAGGCGCCCGCCATCTTGCAGCCCGTTCCGGGGTCAGCCAGGTCCTTCGCGGCGATTCCGATCACCTTGTTCTGACCGTCCCGCGCTTCCCGCAGCCAGATCGTCTGGATCGGATTATGTGACGCCGACAGCGTAAACGCCCCTCGTGGGCTATCGATCCGAGCCGCTCGGATTGCCGCCGCAAACGCCATGGCGGCAGCCGCGTCGCCTTTCGTCGCGGTCAGGCCGGCCGCCAGCATCTGCCCGGCATCGTAGCCCTGCACCGCATAGACATCGGCGTCGCGAGTGGTCTTGGCTTTGAACGCGGTGCGGAATGCGACGTTCTTCGCATTATCCAGTCCGTCGCCGTAGTGCAGCGCCGTCTGGATACCCTCTGCCGCGGCCCCTTGCGGCTTCAGCACGCCCTCTGTCAGGAACCCCGAACCGCACAGCGGTATCGTCGCGCGCAGGCCGGACGCCGCGTAGTCCTTGACGAACTGAATGGCGCCGCCGCCGGCGAAGAACGATCCAACCGCTTCGACGCCGAGACCGCTAATCTGCGCCAGAACCGGCTGAAAATTGGTTTCCGGAAACGGCACTGTCAGCAGGTGCGTCATTTCGGCGCCCCCGTCGCGCAATCCATCCCGAAATCCTTCGCCCGACTCCTTTCCCGCGGCGTAATCCCAGGTCACCCAGGCCGCCTTCTTCACACCACGCGCCGCCAGCGCCCGGCCCATGCCATAAGCCGGCTGCCAGTTGCTGAACGACGAGCGAAACACATGCGGCGAGCACAAATCACGGGTGGCGGCGACGTTGCCGGCGTTCGGGATGAACAGCGGAATTTCCTTCTCGCGCGCCGCCTGCACCAGGGCCATGACGACTCCCGAGTGCACCGTGCCCAGCAGGACATCGACGTTGTCGCGTTCCGTCAGGCGATTGACGTTGGCGGGCGCCTTGGCCGGATCGGACTCATCATCCAGCCGGATCAAGGTCACTGCCCGTCCACCCAGTTTGCCGTCGTTTTCGGCGATCAGCAGTTCGAAGCCGGCGGCGATGTTCTCACCCAGCGCCGCATAGGTGCCGGAGAATGGCAGCATCATGCCGACTTTCAGGGGCGCGCCCTGGGCGACGGCCGGACGGCCAAGGCCCGCGGTCAACGCCGCTCCGGCCAGCATGGCCCGTCGTGAAACATGATGCATCGTGATCCCCCCGATTATCCGCCGCACGGCGGCTATTCATTGTCATGCACTATATCGCATGTTACCCCGCGCATCGGCAACAGAGCGGCACGATTCATGTTCGAAGTGTTTACCACCCCGGCGAGCGACCGGTTTTTCGAGGACTATACGGTCGGCGGCACCTACGTGCTGGGCACATTCTCGGTGACCGAGGATGAGATCATCGCGTTCGCCCGCCATTACGACCCGCAGATGATGCACATCGATCGCGATCTGGCGGCGAAGGGACCGTTCGGAGAACTCATTGCCAGCGGCTGGCATACCGTCGGGCTGACCATGCGCCTGGTGGTGGATCAGTTCCTGCCGCATAACGGCTTGGCCGCCCCCGGGATCGACGAACTGCGTTGGCCACGTCGGTGCGTCCCGGGGATCTGCTGACGGTGCATGCAACGATCCAGCAGGCGCGCCTGTCGCGGACCAAGCCGGATCGCGGTCTGCTGCACATCCTGCTGGAAGTGCTGAACCAGGACGGCGATGTGGTCATGAGCCTGAAGCCGGTCAATCTGGTCCGGACCCGCAATCCAGAGGCCGCGGATTAAGCCGTTTCGCCGCCAGCGCGGCCTTGGGCTCGGACGATCACGCCGAACAGGAGCAGCAAGGATACCGCGCTGATGGGCACGGCGATGTCTTTCAACATCATCACGATTGGAAACATCATCGCCAGGGTCAGAACCAAGATCTCCCCTAAACTGAAGGCCGAACGCGTCTTCACCCGGTCGTCGATGAACAGAACCATGGCGACTGTGACCATGGGCAAATCATAGACAAAGGCATGCGGTGTCGTCAGCACCGTGCCGACCAAGAGCGCCGCGGCGGCCAAACGCCCTGGATCAAATGTTCCTGGTTTGGTGTTCGCGACGGCAATCACCTTCGCCGTCATGGTGCGCGAAGGCGCTCCATCCACGTCTTTGATGGTTCCCGACGCCCAAAGACGTGGATGGCGCGCCTTCGCGCACCATGACGACAGGACACGCAAGCGCCGCTTTGCCAAATCGAGACGGGCTGGCCCCGTATCGCGCCGGAAGCATCTCCAAATCAAAATCGCCACGGCTGCGGAAACCGCACCCTGCATCAACCGCGCCCATAGCAGCGAGACGCCCAGCAACTGCAGGTTCGCCATGATGGTCGGTCTGGCCTTCAGCGGGGTCGTCACATTGTCGAACAGGTCGGCATAGGCCGGTAGCATCGCCAACCAGGTGGCCCAGATGTCCGAACCGAAGGCAAGCGTCGCCGCGGCGGCCATCCCGAGCACGGTGACACAGGCCGCGGCAAAAACCGTCCAGAGTCCGGCGGCGGCGAGGGCCACCGGGATCAGCAATCCAAGCTGTGGTTTGTAACTCAAAAGGCCGAGCAGGATTCCCGCGACGATGGGCCTGGACGACGCGATCCGGACGCCGGCCGTCATCAGTGCGGCCGCCAGAAAGCCACCTTGCCCGGCAAAGATCGTTGCTGTGGTGACGGGTGCGACGATCAGACCGAACAAGCACAACGGGACACGGGAGCAGGTTTTCCAGACCACCCATACCAGCAACGCCAGGGTGCCGAACGTCCAAAGCAGATAATCTACCTCGTATTGTAGGAGGCTGAGGGGAGAAACGAGGAAAATGAAAATGGGCGGATAGGGAAATGGAAAGATTTGCGCGGGATCCATGCCGAGATCGATCTGTCGAGCATGCAGGACCGCGAAATCGTACAATTCGGCCACAGGATGGGTCGCAATAACTTTCGCATAGGACCAGAGCGCGAAGAAATCGCCATAAAGCGGCAGCTGCCCCGGAGTCTGCTCCTTGTAGGCGGCCCAGATAATCTGGCCATAGACCGTGGCGAAGAACAGGCAGGCGCCGAGGACCAACGCGCACAGATAGATCGTCTTCCGCTGATCCACACCCCATCCGGCGGGGTGAACCCAATCATGGATCGGCAAGGTCGTTGCGGTCGGCGGAATGGCGTTCACGGTCAGACAGGCCCCTGCGGTCGCTACGATGGCCCGATCGGAACCATCACGGCTCCGTATCATAGCCGGCGGCGCCGTTAAAGCATTCCCCGGTGCGAAGCTTGTCGATTTCGCCGGGCGCCTTATCATGGCAGCGATAAACCGCCGATGTTTCGGCAATCAGGGAGACTGTCCATGAAAATCCTTCGGTCCTCGGCCCGGAAGACCAATATCGCGCCTGCGTCGAATTTTACCGGCACGGTGTTCTCTGATGAGGTGGTGGTCGGCGTGGCCCCGTCCCGCATGCGTGGTTCGGTGGTGTCGTTCACGCCGGGTGCGCGCACCGCGTGGCACAGCCATCCGGTTGGCCAGACGTTGTTCTGCCTGTCCGGCGCCGGACGCGTCCAACGCGAGGGCGAGCCGGTGCAGGAAATCCGTGCCGGCGATACCGTGATCATCCCACCGGATGTTCGCCATTGGCACGGTTCCGCCCCCGGCAAGCTGTTTTCGCATCTTGCGATGTCGGAACTGAACGACAAGGGCGAGGGCACCGCCTGGTTCGAACATGTTTCGGATGCCGATTACAACGCGGCGCCTGCGCCGGTGACGTAGGACCAGCCGGCGTTGGCATTGACTTGCTGGCGACCCTAACCCGTCATGCTGGTGAAGGTCGGCATCCACGTTTTTGTTAGTTCAATCAAAAACGTGGATGGTGCGCCTTTGCGCACTAGGACGATGCGGCACTTCCGCAACGAAATGTAAGCATGCCCTGGCGGACCAAACTCGGCCATGACGCCATACGCATCCCGATTTTATTCCGCCGCCAGATACGCCGGAACCGCTGCCCGCTGTGCCGTGTCCATCGGGCGCGGCCACCAGCGGTGTTCCCACTCGCTGAACAGCGGTGCCAATTTCGGCTGCACCATGTCCGCGAACAATTTCGTATTGTATCGGGTCAGGTCCTTGTTCATATTCCCGAACTGCAACAGCAACATCAAGTTGCCAACGTTCAGTTGCGTCGCGACCTCCCGAAGCTGTTCCGCGACCTCATCCGGCGATCCGATGATGACGTAACCGTTGTCCACGATCGCATCCATCTCCCGCGCCAGCGTATTGAACTTTTCGGTGTAGGTCGCCGCCTTCGCAACCTGGCTTTCCAGACCCATGCGCTGCGTGGCCTCGGTCGTATAGCCCGGAGGCGTCGCGAACCTTGGATCGATATGCAGGCAGTTGCCGTAGAAATACTCGGCCGCTGCGCCATACAGGTCCATGGCATGCTGCCGGCTTTCCCCAACACCGACGAATTGCAGGAACCCTGCCCGATTTGGATTGCGGTCCTTGCCCAAACGAGACATCTCGTTCCAGAATCCGTTCATCGTGGCCTGTCCGATCTTATAGCCGTAGTAGGACAGATAACAGTAAACGTAGTCTTTCTCAGCGCACCACCGCCACGTCTCTACCGACCCGCCGCCGGGCACCCAGATCGGCGGGTGCGGAGAAGTCTGCACCGGGCGCGGCCAGACATTCACATAGCGCTGCTGGTTGTAGCGGCCGTTGAAGGTGAACGTATCCTTATCGGTCCAGGCGCGAACGATCAGGTCGTGCGCCTCCAGATAGCGTTCCCGCAGCATCGACGGGTTCTGACCGTACGCGTAACAGGTATCCATCGGTGACCCGACCGGAAACCCGGCGATCAGCCGGCCACCCGAAATACAGTCGATCATCGCGAATTCTTCCGCCACCCGTGTCGGCGGATTATACAGCGCCAGCGAATTCCCCATCACACACAGCGCCGTATCGCTGGTGCGCCGAGCGAGGGACGATGCGATCAGGTTGGGCGACGGCATCAGTCCGTAACCGTTGGAATGATGCTCATTGACGCAGACCGCATCGAAGCCGCACTCGGCCGCGTATTCCAGCTCGTCCATGAAGTCGTTGTACATCAGGTGGGCACGTTTGGGATCGAACAGAGACGAATGGATATCCACCCAAACCGAGGGATGCTTGCCCCGGAAATTCTCCGGCAGCTCGGTGTAAGGCATCAGATGGAACCACATGAGTTTCATGGTCTTTTCCCCTTTGAACTACCCCGGTAGCGCGATCCTCCGCCCGGCGCCCTTGGGCAACTCCGCCGGAGCGTAGTCCCTGACCGCCTGTTGCAGTGCCGCGTATTGCTCTGGCGGATACGGTGCCACACGGCGGACGCTCATGTCGATGTGCAGCGCCATCAACTCCTGCACCGCCGATCGTTCGCCGCTTTCGACGTGAAACATCTCGTGGAAATAATGCAGCCGCTTGCTGTCGGCCCCGAGCAGCCATGCCTTCACCAGCAGCTTATCGCCCAGATGCACCTCGCGTTCGTAAAGCGTGTGTGTTTCGGCGGTGAAACAGGAATTCCCCGACACCTCCCGATACGCATCGCCGATGTTCAGCGCCGTGTACAGCGCGTCGGTCGCGTAATCGAACACGACACAGTAATAGGCGAGATTCAGGTGCCCGTTGGAGTCGATCCACTCCGGCCGGACAACGTCGTGATATTCGATGACAGGTTTGCTCATGATGGGCGCACCTTGTTGGGGAAGCCGTCGTCGGTCAAGTTGTCCACATGAACACAACGATCACGCGACAGACCGAGGACGCCGACGGCCTGCCGCCCCGCGAACGCCGAGCGGCGATGCTGACCGTCGGCATCGCCATCGCCATCTCGGTGCTGAGCGTGGCGATCGCCAACATCGCCCTGCCCGCGATGGCGCACGAACTACACGCGACGCCGGCGGAAACGATCTGGGTGGTGAACGCCTATCAGTTGGCGGTGACGGTCAGCCTGCTGCCCCTATCAGCGCTCGGCGACATCTCCGGCTATCGGCGCGTGTATATGTGGGGGCTTGGCGTGTTCACCGTCGCGTCCCTGGCCTGCGGGCTGGCTGACACACTGCCCATGCTGGTGGCGGCGCGCGTGCTGCAAGGGTTCGGCGCGGCCGGCATCATGAGCGTCAACACCGCCCTGGTGCGCTACATCGTGCCGCGGTCGCAACTCGGCAGCGGTATCGCGACCGTCGCGCTGATCGTGGCCACCTGTTCCGCCGCCGGCCCATCGCTGGCGGCGGCGATCTTGTCGGTCGCGTCCTGGCACTGGCTGTTCACCATTAACGTGCCATTCGGTGTGCTTGCGGTCTGGCTCGCCCTGCGGTCGTTGCCGGATACACCGCAATCGGGGCATCGGTTCGATTGGATCAGCGCGGTGCTGAATGCGGCGACGTTCGGGCTGCTGCTGGTGGGGCTGGATGGTATCGGCCACGGCCAGGACCCGGTTTGGGTCTCGGTCGAGTTGATCGGGGGATCCATCGCCTGCGTGGTGTTCATTCGCCGGCAAAACCGGATGGCGGCGCCGATGCTGCCGGTGGATTTGTTCCGCAAACCGGTGTTCGCGCTGTCGGTGGCGACGTCGGTTTGTTCTTACAGCGCGCAGACAGCCGTCTTTCTGGCGCTGCCGTTCTACTTCGCCGTGGCGGGCGGGATGTCGCAGTCGCGGATCGGGCTGCTGATCACACCTTGGCCGGCGGTTGTGGTGGTCGTGGCGCCGATCCCCGGGCGGCTGTCGGACAAGTATCCGGCCGGGCTGTTGGGCGGGATCGGGCTGGCGGTACTGACCGTCGGCTTGCTGTTGATGCTGGCATTGCCGGCCGACCCACCGTTTCTCGATGTGGTGTGGCGCATGATGGTGTGCGGCATCGGGTTCGGGTTCTTCCAATCGCCGAACAACCGGGCGCTGATCTCGGCGGCGCCTCGGTCTCGCAGCGGGGTGGCGAGCGGGGTGGTATCCACGGCGAGGCTGACCGGGCAGACAATTGGCGGGGTGATGGTGGCGGTGATCTTTGCCCTGACGCACGGGGACATCGCCGCCGGGGTGAGCCTCGCGCTGACAGCGGGGGCGGTGTTTTCCGGCTTTGCGTGCGTGATCAGCTTTCTACGGCTGACGGGGACGCAGGCGGTTTAAAGCGCTCCCAGATCACTCCCCGCGGTCAATGTTCGGCGGCAACCGAGCGGATCGTGCCTAGAAGACAGGGCGGCGGTCCCGGTCGATCCGCCGCTTCAGCGCGCGGGTTTTCCACAGGCTCGGGCAGAATGTCCGCGGCGCGCTGAAGGATCTCACTTAGCCGCTGCTGGAGCCCTATCAATCGGAAGAGCCCGACCCCGGCCGCTGGATCAAGGTCCACGGCGAGATCCACATCACTTGCGTCCCGGGCGTCACCACGTGCAACCGAACCGAAAACCGACAAACGGCGAATGCCGGCCTCGCGCAGTTCTCGGTTATGGGCACGCAGGGCCGCGATCACCTGTTCAGCCGACGGGGGAGAGCGTTCGTGCACGCGAGATGCATCCATGTAAGTGATGTGACAATCGCACATTGACCCGCACAGATGCACCCATGCCATGGTTGCGATGGCCGTAACTCCATAGCGGTCCGGCACGGGCGGCTGACCCGATATTCCGCCTGCACCCCGAACTCATCGGCGATAAAATGTCAAACCATGGCCTTCACCGCAATCCGCGGTGAACCGGTCGTATTCAAAACACCTGTTCACCGTGCAGCACGATATCCAGCCCTTCCCGCTCCTCCTCCGAAGTAACGCGCAGCCCCACGACAGCGTCGGTGATCTTCAGCAAGACCCAACTGGCCGAAGCGCAATAGGCGATCGTTGCCAGGACGGCGACCGCCTGGACCGCCAGCAGAGACGATCCACCAAAATACACGCCCGCCGGTGCATCCTTCGTCGCCGACAACGGACCGAAAGCGAACCAACCCGTCGCCAGCATCCCGAGCATTCCGCCGATGCCATGCACGCCGAACGCGTCCAGACTGTCGTCATACTTGAACGCCGCCTTCATTGTGGTTGCCGTCCAGAAGCATGCGGCGCCGGCGACGAGGCCGAGCGCCAGGGCCGGCCCCGGCAAGACGAACCCGGAAGCCGGTGTAATCGCCACCAGGCCCGCCACCGCACCCGAAATCGCGCCCAACACTGATGGTTTTCCACGCAGGAACCACTCGGCGAACGTCCACGATAACGTCGCCCCCGCCGCCGCGATCTGCGTCACCAGCACCGCCATACCGGCTCGGCCGTTGGCCCCGAGCGCACCACCGGAGTTGAAGCCCATCCAGCCCACCCAGAGCAAGGACGCACCGATCACGGCATAGCTCAGATTCCAGGGCGCCATGTTTTCTTGTCCATAGCCCAGGCGGCGGCCGAGCATCAGGGCGCAGACCAGGCCGGAGACGCCGCAGTTGATCTCAACCACGGTGCCACCAGCAAAGTCGGCGACGCCCATGACCGCAAGCCAGCCATTCGGGCTCCAGACCCAATGCGCGAGCGGGGCATAAACCACCAGAGACCACATCGTGAAAAACATCAGTAACGCGGAGAACTTCATGCGATCGGCACAGCTTCCGGTCACCACGGCCGGAGTAATGATCGCGAACGCCATCTGGAACATCACGAAGACGCTCTCCGGTATGGTCGTCGGCTGAGCGTTCGCAGTCCCGGCGCCGAGGGTAAACGGCTTATCCCATCCGTCAGCCAGACCATTCAGGAACAACCGGGAGAAATCGCCGATCCAGGCGTTGCCGTTGCCAAATGCCAGGGAATAGCCGGCCACCATCCAAACGACGGTCATCGCCGCACACAGAAAGAACGACTGCATCATGATGGCGAGCACGTTCTTCTTACGAACCATCCCGGCATAAAACAGAGCCAGCCCCGGCACGGTCATCAGCAGCACCAGGACGGTACTGACCAGCACCCAGGCGACATCGCCCGGTTCCACATTTTGCATCGTTAAGCTCCCGGCATCGTTCCGGACATATCAAGAAACGTGCCAGAATCAGCGGCGATGGAGGCCTGCGGAAAAGGCTGATCGCCTCATTAATGGGCAGCGCCGGTTGCGCTTGTGACAAGCATATGACCGGCATTTAGAGGGAAAAACGCAAAACGTCACCGCCTAATGTTTAGGCAGCGCCCCGGGATTGTCCGATATTTGTTACGGTATGTCCGTCGCCGTTACGCCGCCTCGGCCAATTGCCGAGGCCGATAGATCGCGATGTGCGTCGCGTGGATGATCGGGGTTGTTTCGTTGGCAACCACCATCGCATCAAGTTCCACCCATTTGTGGCCCTTGTGCTCGTAGTTCTTGGAAACCCGCGCCCTTATGTTCAGCGTGTCACCCACACGGGCAAGGCCGAGATTGCGCACCGCGCTTCCCATGTGGATCCATGCCGGCAAGATCACGTTGTGGGTCAGCGCCCAGTTGCAGCAGCGAATAATCGTTCCTGTGTGAACGATACGCTCCCGAGCGTAAATGGGATCGGTTTCGCGAATGTCGGCGAGATCCTGCGCGTGAAACGCTTCGGTGATCGGCAAAGGAGTCATCCCCAACCAATCGCCGATCTGGAGGGATAATTCGTTGGCGTTGACGCGCTCCGAACGCGGCGCGACGGATTTGAAATCGCTCAACGCCGGTGGCGGCGGCAAATCCCCCGGCAACCCCGCTCGGCCGGTCGCGCAGAGGATGCCCTGACTGTGGACGGTCAATTCCATCCCGTCGGCGTCTTCAACCGCGGAGACTTCGGCGATGTCGTTTTCATAGACCGGCTTGCCGAATTTCGCCTCGCCCGTGCCGCGTTCCAGCCATTCCCGGCCCCAAAGCCGCACCGGCTGATGCGACATGTAGGCATAGACGTTCACCCCACCGACGAAGCCGCCCTTGAAGCCGAAACGCTGCGCGGTGGCGTCGTCGTGGATCTTATTCTCGGACGCCTTGGCGGTGTTGTAGGCGGAGACGTGATACGGCGAGATGGGCACTGAAATTCTCCGATATGTCATAGAAACTTGCCCACCTCTGCCGGCTTGACCGAACCCGGCCCGGTTGTTGCCGAGCCTCGCCGGGTCCAAAACAGCAAGTCCCGGGTGGCCGGGCCAAGCCCGGCCATGACGGTAGAGGGAAGACTCAGTTCAGCGCCCAAAGGCCCACTTCATAACCCGGAACGAAGTTGCGGTTATTCATGTCCGGATTGCGGTTGATGAACGTGCGGCCGAACATCGGGTGACGCATGCTGCGGGTTTCGTGCTCGATGCGGAAGATCGGCTTGTTGGTGTCCACATCGACGATGTCGAGGAAGCGATATTGGTGCTGATCGCTTTCCTCGCTGATCAGGCCACGCTCCAGCAGCTTCTTATGCGGGCCGGAGAAGTCCGCCAGCGTGATCTGGATATGGTGGGCGTCATACTCGGGTAGCGGCGCGGTGGTTTCGCGGAACGTGACCCGGCTTTCGGCGGAGGTGTTGGCCCAGGCATAGGCGCCGCGTTCATCGTTGGAAACGCCGGCGATGCCGCCCAGGATTTCGACGTAGAAACGGGCGATGGCGGCCAGATCCGTGCCGGCCGGGACGTCGAATTCGACATACGGCATGCCGACGCGCATCGGCCCGAACTGCGCGGGATCAGGAGCATGCACACGAATGCGGTTGCCCCAGGGGCACACCGCCTCGACCGTGTCGCCGGCCTCGCGGAAGCCGAACTTCGTGCCTTCCAGATATTTCTTCGCGCCATCCAGACGCTTCAACAGCGCTTCCAGATCCGGCATCACCAGGGCGGTGGTTCCGCGCAACACGTCGGTGCCGCGGGTCGGTAGATGGAACTGGCCGCGGCCAACGTTCACCCACATATTGTCGAGGCCGGCCATCAGATACGGGTCGCGGGTCAGGCCCAGGCCCATCAGGTAAAACGCAACCGCCTTGCTCTGATCGGGCACCCGGACATTCACGTGGCCGAGTTCGACGATGTTGCCGAGATCCTCGGCAGTACGGTCGTAGACCGGGGTCATAACGGCGGTATCCATCTGATTGTTCTCCCTAAAGTGCTGCGTTCAACGCTGACGCGCATCCTAACCCTGGCTTCTTCTCTGGTCCATCCCGGCGAGGAGTGCTTGTATCCGCTCGAAGCACGATAACGAGGAAACGTCATGCAATCGGCACTTCGAACGGCGTCGGTCCGAACGGCACCGTGACTGTTCTCGCATCTTCCACAGGGCTGCGGGCATTGATGTCGTCCCGCGTGTTTCTGCGACTTTGGTCGATCGGCGGCTGCGTCAACATGATGCGGTGGTTCGAGGTTCTGGCCGCCGCGTTGTTCACACTGGACATCACCGGATCGGGCCTGGACGTGGCGATCGTTTCGGCCGCGCGCACGATGCCGATGTTCCTGCTGGGCGCGTTTTCCGGCGTGGTCACCGAATCGGTGAACCGCAAACAGGTTTTGTTTTATGGACAATTGGTGACGTGTGTGGCGTCCGCCTCGGTCGCGCTGCTGGCGTGGAGTGGTGTCGCACGTCCCTGGCACGTCGCGGTCGCTGCCCTGATCGCCGGGGTTGTGTGGTCAACCGAAATGGCGACGCGCCGGCGCATGGTGGGTGAGTGCGTTGAAGGACGGCTGGTCTCCCGCGCCCTGGCGCTCGATACCATGTCGAACTCGTTTACCCGGCTGCTGGGGCCGGTGTTCGCCGGTATGATCTATCAGCGCTTGGGGCTGGCCGGAGCGTTCGGGGTTTCCGCCTGTATCTATGGTTTCGCCGCCGTCATCGCTTACGGTCTGGACTACCAGCAGACAACACGGCGCCTCGTTCTCGGCAACGTACCGCGGGAACTGGCCGAGGGGTTGCGTTTCGTGCGCGGCGACCTGGTGATCGGCGGTGTGCTGGCGGTGACGATCGCGATGAACCTGCTGGGGTTTCCTTACGCAGCGCTGGTCGCACCGATCGGTCGCCTGGTTTTCCAGGTGTCTCCGACCTTGGTTGGGGTACTGGCCGCGTCCGAGGCATTCGGCGCTTTCCTCGGCGGTGCCCTGCTGACCAGCCGGGAACCCGGGATCAGCGGGCGCGTGTTGATGGTCAGTGGATCGATGCTGTTCCTGGCCTGCGTGGCCGCCATGCCACTGGCGCCCTGGTTCTGGCTCGCGTGCCTGTCGCTGGCGGTCGGCGGGTTCGGATCGGCGGCGTTTGCCAACATGCAGACATCGCTGATCGTACTGAACACCCCGATCCAAATACGGTCGCGCCTGATGGGCCTGCTGACGGTATGCATTGGTATGGGACCGTTGGGCATCTTGCTGGTCGGCGGCATTGCTGATGTCGTCGGGCCAATGCTGGCGATCGATATCGTTGCGGTGACCGGGTTCGTTTCGGTATGCGCGGTCGGCATCGTATGGCGCCAGCGCGAGTTGCGGGTCATGCATCCCGATCCCGCCTCGGGCGACCGGTTCCGCCCCTAGAATTCCGACTGCAATCTCCTGTGCAACGCCATCCATCGGAGGGCGATATAGAAAATGGCATCAGCAACATTCCGCGGTTTTGGTGGTGCGCGTCCATCCTCGGGTCGACGGCGGTGGCAGATGCGGTTCGATCAGTGCCCACTCGTGTCCGCCGTATCGCTTGCGTAGCGCAGCCCGTCGCGCTGATATTTCCGGCTCGTGATTTCAGCCCGGACCACGGTGTGACACCTCGTTGTCTTTGCAAACACGAGCGAATGGCAGCCATTGGTAGTCGCGCACGATATCAATTTGTTCGATCGCCCGTTTGGTGCGGACTTCATCGGCCTTGGCGTAGACCAGCGTATTCAGGATGGCGTTTTTGAACAGGCTGAGGACATACTGCTCGCACCTCGCCATGGCTTCCCGGCGGTCGTCGTGGCCCTCACCACGGATCGGGTCGCGAAGCGAACCCATGTGCAGCAAGGCCTTTGCCGCACTGGTCATGACGGTTTGCGGCCAGTGCAGCCGGATGCGCCGCACCAGACGCCGCACCAGACGCCGCGGATGGGCCAGCGGCGTGACCGTTCCGAGTGAGGTTGGGACCTTTAGCGCGCGGCACCGGCTCATAAATTAATTTTATTTTTCATAAATCGTTAATCTTTAAACGTCATAATGCCCCTCGATCTCGCAAAGAATAGGTACACACATTTAGACACGGAAGGTAATACGTTATGTCCCTCAACTCAGTGAACACCAATATGGGCGCAATGGTCGCGCTCCAGTCCCTGGAAACGACGCAACAACAGCTCGCCGTAACGCAGAAACAGATATCCACCGGATATCGAGTCGCCGATGCTTCCGATGACGGCGCCGCCTATGCTATTGCGCAAGGCATCCGGTCTAACGTTGGGGCGTTGACCAGCGCGAACCAACAGCTCGGGACTGTGCAGGGATTGCTTTCAACGACACAATCCGGCCTGAACAATATATCGACGATGATGGGCAGCATGCGGGATGTCCTCGTCAAACTGGCCGATAGCAGCGTGCAGGGCAATGACCGCACAAACTACGAACAGCAATACACATCAATGCTGGCCAATGTGAAGACGTTCGTCCAGGACGCCGACTACAACGGCCAAACATTGATCGGCGACGTGACAGGCAGCTCCGGAACCTTTGGCCGGGTCGCGGTGACACGCAATGAAAGCGGCTCGACCTATGGCATTTCCACTTTCAGTGGTTCCGCGCTCTATGGATCCCTTAGCTTCACCACGACTCAGCTTGGTGGCGCTTCCACGGTCGCAGCGCTCATCACCGCATCCGGCACGTTTATGAATCAACAAAACGCGCTTGGAAATGAACTCAACACGATCGGCAGTTCGGTCAACTTCGTCAATAATCAGACAACCTACAACAGCGACAAGATCGACGCGCTCAATGGCGGGCTTGGATCGCTTGTCGACGCGGATCTGGCTAAGGAATCCGCCCAACTGACCGCCTTGCAAATCCGTCAGCAGCTCGGAACGCAAGCGCTCTCGTTGGCCAATCAGTCGCCCCAATCATTGCTGAGCCTGTTCAAGTGATTATCAACCGGCCGCCGATTGGTTCGAACGATGAGGGCGACGGGAAACGCGTGCCTGGTCTCGTTTAGAGTTGCGACACGGCGAAGTCACGGTCATCAACGGCACATCAATTCGCTTTTATCCAGAACAGCGCATCAATCTGACAACCACAACGCGCTTTTTTTGGTAAGAAGATCACGCTGCGGGAAGCTGCCCGAAACGACACTGCCGCGTTTCAAGACACAACGACATCGGATTTTGTCCGCACCATCCTTGCGCACGACCTGGTCGCGGCCGAAGAAGACGATGGAGACCAGGCGATCAAATGCATGCGAAATTGTTTACCACGATTACACCGTGATCGAGACGACGCCAACCGCTCCAATTCCAACACAGAGTAGAAATCGCCATGTTGACGGCAAAAGACGCCATCCAGGCCTATAAGGCCGTATCCAGATACCGATCCCAGCGCGACCAAGAGGCTGATGTGTTCCGCCACGCGACCGCAGCCCTGAAGGCTGCCAGGAACGGCAAACCGCTTCAACAAATTCGTGCTCTGACAGATAATCGCCGGCTGTGGTTGATGGTCGGAGACCTGCTGCGCAACCCGGGCAATTCCCTGCCGGATACTTTGAAGGCGCCGATCCTCTCTGTCGGACTTACGGTAGTGAAAGAGATGCAGCAGGAAATTCCGGACTTCGATTTCCTGATATCCGTCAACGAGAATATCACGGCCGGTCTGGCTGGTCAGCCCTGAAGGGTGGGCATGGCTCTTGGCCACCTTAGCATTTCTCCGAAGCCGTCAAGCCAAGCGACCGCGTCTCGGATGAGCGTCTGTCACAGACGCCGCATCTTATCGCTTTGACGGGGGATAGGTGGGATCTTCCGACCGAACTGTTTCTTCTTAGGTCAAACGGAGTCTTACATGGAAAGCCTCCACGTCACGGCTGACGCCGACACTTTAATTAACCGTGCCGCACATTTTATCTCCCTTGGCAGACCCGGTGTTGCCCGCCCGCTTGTGGCGGCCGCCCGAGCGTTGGCGCCCCCCTCGGCAGAGTTGACCCTGGTCGGTGCACGCCTCGCGTTCGCCAGCGGCGCGTTCGACCAGGGCCTTGTTGAGTTGGACCAAGGTATCGCGGCAGCACCCGATCACGCCGGATTGCGTAAGTGCCGAGCGAATATGCGGAAAAAGACCGGCGATCTGGATGGCGCGGCACGCGACGCCGCTGAGGCCATGATGTTCGATCCTGCCGATCCGGAGGCAAAGGCCATCCTCGGCGCGGTGATGCTGGATCTGGGGCGTCCGGCCGAGGCGGCAGCTTGCCTGGCTGAAGCATTGACGAGCGCACCGTCAAACGTCAATTACCGTCACGCTTTGGCCACGGCCCTGGACAAGGCCGGCGACGTTGATGGAGCCCTGGCGATCCTACTCGACGGCATCGCCATATCCCCTACCAGCGTGACGATGCGTAATGCTGCCATTTTTCTTTGTATACGCCGACGCGATTTCAACCAGGCCATACGTCTCGGGGAGGACACACGTTCTCTTGGTATCGCCGATGCCAGCACATTCGGCATGAAAGGTCATGCACTTTCGAGTCTGGGACAACATGACCAGGCAGCCATCGCTTACCAGGAAGCTCTGAAGCTTGGCCCGGACAATGAGCATGTACGCCACCTCGTCATGTCATCGGGTTTGATGACGAATTCTGTACGCGCGCCGGAGGGTTATATCCGAACTGTCTTCGACGATTATGCCGACCGCTTCGAGGCCCATCTCATCCAGTTGAGCTACCGTATTCCCGGAGCCATTCGCACGATCCTTCAGGGCCATCCGAAGATTGTCGCAGGCCAAAATATTGGCCCTGTCCTCGACCTTGGCTGCGGCACGGGGCTGGTTGCATTGGCGATCGGGGATCTTCCGCTCGGGCCTTTTACCGGGGTCGATTTGTCTGCACGAATGCTCGCGCATGCCCGAGCAAAGTGCTTGTACGGCACCCTGCGCGAAGGCGACATTGTCTCCGATCTCAAACGCTACGAGCAACGCTTTCCGTTGATCGTAGCGGCCGACGTGCTGTGTTATTTCGGTGCCCTTGAGGATCTTCTGGCCCGGGTGCATCAGCGGTTGGAGCCGAGCGGGTGGTTTGTGTTCTCTGTTGAGGGCATCGAACCCGACCATGACGGGGTCGTTCCAGGAAACGGCGACTGGGCCCTGCAACGGCAAGGTCGCTACGTCCACGCCGAACACTACATCTACAAAGCTGTTCACAGTGCCGGATTTCGCATCGTGCGTATGGAAAGGCCGGTCATCCGGCAGGAAGCGGGTGCCGGGGTTCCTGGCCTTCTCCTGGCTATCGAGCCAGTCCGTCATGATTCTTGACGTCACGGCGGTCGTGCTGAGTTGGACACGACCTGGCGATTTCTGCGTCAGCCTCTTATCCCCTGACTCTTGGCGTTGTGTGGATCGGAAAATGCCATCAAATCACAACTGAAATGATCGTCTCCGAGAGAGCGGCACACCCTGCCTTGGTGAGCATAACGTGATGGTTAACGCCTATCGCCCGGCCGCCCTCCCTCGATCAAGTCGGGAGAGAACGGCTGCGGAGATAGTGCAAATTAGGCTTCAACGCGCGTTAAATCCAACGAAGTCTATGGCAACGATGACCCCCCCTGGAACGTCCGCCACGCACTCATTTGCAGCGCCGACGTCAGACAATGCACCACCACCGGCTTGGTCTTCACCGCAAATGCCCGGGCAATGCCCTCGGCGATTTCGGATTCATCGCGGATCGTGATGCCCTCGGCCCCGAACGAGCGGCCCCAGGCCGCGAAATCCGGGTTCGTCAGACGGGTGGCGTCCATGAATTTACGATCCGGATAGCGCACGTAGCTGTGCATCCCGATCGTGCCGTACATCGAGTTATCCGAGATGATGATGATCGGGCATGCCCCATACTGAAACGCTGTAGCGATCTCGTTACCCGCCATCAGTGCGCCGCCATCGCCCATGAAGGCAACGACCTGGCGGCCCGGCCGGCGTAGTGCGCCAGCCACTGCCATCGGCATGCCGGAACCCATCGCGCCAACCACGGACGAAAGGAACTCCTGGCCGGGCTTGAAGCCGATGTACCGGTGCAAATACGACCCGAAATTGCCGGCATCCGACGTGATCACGGCATCGTCCGCCAGATGCTTATCGATCTCGCAAACAATGGCGGCGAAGTTGATGCCGTCCGTCGTCGGCTCCCACGTCTTCTCCAGCAGCGACAGGTGGATCTTGTGCAGCCCGTCCACCCAGCCGCGACGCTTCGACGCATCTGCGGGTGCCGACCGAGCGAGCAGGCCTTTGATGACTTCGTAGGGATCGCAGGGCATGCCGAGATCGACGCGCCAGACGCGGCCGACCTCATTCGGATCGGGCCAGATGTGAACCACCGGAAGTTGCGGCTGCGGTGCGGCCGGGAAGGTGTAGGACTGCGATACCGTGTCAGTCAGGCGTTCGCCCAACGCGACAATCAGATCGGCCTTCTTCATTTCCGAGATCAGGGCCGGCGGAACCCGAATACCCATATAGCCGCCGTAATTGGGGTGACGCGCATCGAACAGTTGCGGACGGCGATGGGTCGGGTTGATGGGCAGAACCCACTCCTCTGACAGCCGTTGCAGGTCGGCATAAACGCCCTTTTCGTGCAGGCTATCCGCCAGCAGAGCGCCGCCGACCAGGATCAGCGGCCGTTCGGCTTTCGCCAGCATGGCGGCCAGTTGATCCAGGTCCTGAGAGCGCGGCCCGGCGACGACGCGGGGGCGCGGCAGATTCACCTCCGCATCCGTCGATTCGTCAAAGATATCCTCCGGCAGGATGACCGCAACCGGACCGGGCGTGCCGCTTTCGGCGATATGGAACGCCCGCGCAATCGCTTCCGATGCCTGTTCGGGTTCGTTCACTTCGATCACACTCTTGGTAATATCGGACAGCAGCTTCGAGTAATTCTGCTCCTGCAACGCCAGCCGTCCGAAATCCTTGCGTTCCACCTGCCCGACCAGCATCACCATCGGCGTCGCGTCATGGAACGCCGAGTGCAGCGACACCATCGCATTCGACAGCCCCGGCCCGCGCGATACAATGCAAACCCCCGCCCGGTTGCGCAGCCGGCCATCGGCCACCGCCATGAACCCTGCCCCGCCCTCATGCCGGCAAACGATCATCCGGATCGAGTTCCGTTCGGTCAGCACGCTGGTCAGCCCGACATAACTCTCCCCCGGGACGCAGAAAATTTGATCCACATCGTGGGCTTCCAGGGTGTCCGCCAGCAGGCGGGCGACAGTGGTGGTGGTCATCTTGGGGACGTCTCCTTATTGGGTTTCCCCGACGATAGGATGACGTTGCGCGCGTGACCAGAGCGGCGCGGCCTGCTAAAGGACCACCCATGCTTCATCGATTCTACGCACGCGTCATGGCGTTGGCCGCTTCCCGCAACGCCGCATGGTGGCTGGCGCTGATCGCGTTTGCCGAGGCGAGTTTCTTCCCGATCCCTCCCGATGCCCTGCTCGTGCCGATGGCGCTTGCGAAGCCGCGCTCCGCCTGGCGGTTCGCCGCGATTTGCACCGCCGGCAGTGTGGCGGGCGGCGCGCTCGGTTACCTGATCGGCTATGCGGTTTTCGATCAGGTCGCCCGGCCGATCCTGAACCTTTACGGATACGGCCCCGCTTTCGCGACGTTCCAGGCGAAGTTCCAGGAATACGGGCTGTGGATCATCCTGATCAAAGGCCTGACGCCGATCCCCTACAAAATTGTTACAATATCGGCGGGCGCCGCGAAGTTCGATTTCGCCCTGTTCATGATGGCAAGCGTCCTGACCCGAGGGGCCAGATTCTTCCTGGTGGCGACGCTGTTACACTTCTTTGGCGATGCGGTGCGCGTGTTTATCGAAAAGCGGCTGACCCTGGTAACCAGCGCGGTCGCCTTCGGTGTGGTTGGCGGATTTGTGGTGCTGAAACTGATCTGACGATCACCAGCTTGGTACAGAACTGCCATCGCGCCTTTGGGAAACGGTCCGGTTGCTCTTCCCGGATCGGGTAAAGGTCCCACCCATTCGTCTGCCCGGACGGGCTGGCGCTTCCTGCGGTCATCGCACGCCGTATGGGATGAATAATACGCTTTACATATTATGCGTTCCATACTAATATCTTTTTGCGGATGTAAACCTTTTCTTAACTTCTGACGTGCATGGTCGGGGGTGAAAGGGGATACGCATGATCCGCTCGATCAAGGGCTCCGCGACGCGGCAGTTCGTCGAACAAGGCAAGTCCAGGTTCTCCGGCATGGACGTCGCACTTGCCCACCGGCGGCTTCGGCAGATCAACACCGCGTCCAACCTACAGGCTTTGGCCGGGTTGAACAGCGTCGGTCTGCATAAGCTGAAGGGCGACAAGCGGGATTTCTGGTCGGTCGATGTGAACGGCCCCTGGCGTATCCATTTTCGCTTCGACGCAGGAGACGCGCATGACGTTCATATCGTGGACCCGCACTGACATGGATCAGATGGTCATGACGCGCGCTGCTTCTCCGGCCCCTCGGCCGGACAACGATGACGAAGTCTTCCACTACCCCGACGGGATATCCCTGCCGCCGTCCCACCCCGGCGACACCCTGGCCGATGAACTCGCCGCGCGCGGTCTCAGCGCCAACGCGCTGGCACTGAAGCTGCGGGTCCCGGCGAACCGTATCAGCGACATCGTGCGCGGGCGCCGCGCCTTGACTGCCGAAACCGCCCTTCGGCTCGGCCGGTATTTTGGCACCGGGGCGAAATTCTGGGTCGATCTCCAGGCCAGCTACGATCTGGCCGTCGCTGAACGCGATCTGGCCGCGATTATCGAACAGGAAATTGACCCCGCCTAAGCGCGTTCTCACGCGAACGTGCGAGCTGCCGCCGCAGTTCGGAGACGATGCGATGCCATGTCTGATGGATCCCAATCCATAGGTGAGCCTTGCTTCGTCGCGTTTTCCTGAGTGCCAGCGCATCATTGCCGCTGCTCGCTGCCTCGAACCGAGCCTTTGCGGCCGAACCGGTGGCGCAATCGTCTTCTTTCGACGCCGCGACGATACGCACCATGGCGCGCCAGCTCGCCATGCAGCCGTATAAGGCGCCTGACGACACGCTGCCCGCGCCCTTTAAGGACCTGGACTTCGAAGCGTATCAAGGCATCCGGTTCGATCCGGCCAAATCGCTATGGCGCGGCTCGGGCCGGCGGTTCACCGCACAGTTCTTCCACCGCGGCTACATCTACCACGATCGAGTGGCCATTTTCGAAGTCGCCGACGGCAAGGCGGAACCGATCAAATACAGCCCCGATATGTTCACATTCGACAAGACTCCCGCCAGCACCGGCGATCTGGGCTTCGCGGGATTTCGCATTCATTATCCCCTGACCCATCAGGACCCCATTGATGAAGTCTGCGCCTTCCTGGGCGCCAGCTATTTCAGGGCCGTCGCAAAAGGCCAGGGATACGGTCTGTCCGCAAGGGGACTGGCGATCAAGACCGCCGACGGCAGCGGCGAGGAATTTCCGGTTTTTCGGTCATTCTGGTTGGAACGTCCCGCACCGGGCGCTGACCTGATTGTCATCCACGCACTGCTGGACAGCCCGAGTGCGACCGCCGCGTTCCGGTTCACCATCCGGCCCGGCGAGGACACCGTCTTCGACACCGAAACCGCGACCTACCCCAGAGTGGACATCGCTCAAGCCGGCCTGGCGCCGCTGACCAGCATGTTCCTGTTCGATTCCAACGACCGCATACGGTTCGACGACTGGCGCGCCGCGGTGCATGACTCGAACGGCTTGCAGATGCGCACCGGCCACGACGAGGCAATCTGGCGGCCACTGACCAACCCGCGCGATCTGCAAATCAGTTCGTTCCAGGACGCCAGCCCGCGCGGGTTCGGCCTGATGCAGCGTAAGCGCGCCTTCGTCGATTACCAGGACCTGGAGAGCCGCTACGAAAGGCGACCCTCGCTATGGGTCGAACCGATCGGCGATTGGGGCCAGGGCGTCGTTGAACTGGTGGAAATCCCGAGCGATCGGGAGGTCAATGACAACATGGTTGCATTCTGGCGGCCGCATGACCCGTTACGCGCCAAGGGTGAATATCTGCTGAACTACCGGCTTCACTGGGGCTGGTCTCCCCCCGGTGAAGTCAAGCTGGCTCAGGTCATGCAAACCCGGTGTGGCTTATCGTTCGACCAAAAACACCGGCAGTTCGTGATCGATTTCGTGGGTGAGTCCCTGAAGGCGCTGAAACCCGAGGCTCTGCCAACCTTGGATGTCGGCACCGATAAAGGAAAGATCATCAGCGCGGTGACGCAACCAAACCCCGATGTCAGTGGTTGGCGTGTCAGTATCCAACTGGACCCCGAGGACAACACATTGGCCGAGTTGCATGTCCGCATGATGCAGGGAGACCAACCGCTTTCGGAAACCTGGATCTATCGATGGACGAAGGGGTGAGTTTTCGCCCGCTGCCGGCGGAAGCACCGCTGCCCATGCCGACCCAGTCGTTGCGCCGAGGCCCTCCGAAGAGCCACGGTTTCCCATCCTCGCCTCGGGGCATGGGTCTGCGACGCCTGCTGGTAATCGGCAGCGCGATTGTGCTGACGGGATTCGGCACGCGCGAGATGTATCGCGTTCTGGCCGTCAACGGCGCGACACCGCTGGCGATCTTCATGCTCGCGCTGTTCGTGGCGCTGTTTGCCTGGATCGCGCTGTCGTTCACCAGCGCGATCGCCGGGTTTGTTTCAGTCATGGCCGGAGGTGGCCGTCGTTTGCTGGCCCCGGCCGGCCTCCCAACCTCCCGCACCGCGCTGTTGATGCCGACCTACAACGAGTCCCCGACCCGTATCATGGCGGGACTGGAGGCAATCGATGAAGAACTTCGAGGTCTGCACGCCGGCGAATCCTTCGATATCTTTATCCTGAGCGACACCACGCAACCGGACGTTTGGCTGGAGGAGGAAAAAGCCTTTCTCGACCTGCGAGACAGAACCAACGGGGCGAGCCGGATTTTCTATCGTCACCGTGCCAACAACACCGCACGCAAGTCCGGCAACATTGCCGAATGGGTCGAACGGTTCGGTGGCGCCTACCCGCAATTCCTGATCCTCGACGCCGACAGCGTTATGCGCGGCGACACGCTGGTCGCTCTGGTCCGCGCGATGGAGGCGCATCCCGACGTGGGCCTGATCCAAACGCTTCCTATCATCACCGGGGGCTCCACCGTTTTTGCTCGGATGCAGCAATTCGCCGGGCGCGTGTATGGTCCGGTCATCGCCCATGGGATCGCATGGTGGCATGGCGCCGAGGGCAACTACTGGGGCCACAATGCGCTGATCCGCACCCGGGCGTTCGCGGAACAGGCCGGTCTGCCCGAATTGCCCGGCCGCAAACCGTTCGGCGGCCATATCATGAGCCACGACTTTATCGAAGCCGCCCTGATGCGCCGCGGCGGCTGGGCTATCCACATGATGCCGGGACTGGAGGGTAGTTACGAAGAAAGTCCTCCCTCACTGATGGATCTCGCAGTGCGTGACCGCAGGTGGTGCCAGGGCAACCTGCAACATATCGCGGTGCTGCCGTCACGCGGGCTAAACTGGGTCAGCCGCATGCATCTGCTGACCGGCATCGGGTCATACATCACCGCACCGCTGTGGCTGTTGTTTCTGCTGAGCGGCGTGCTGATCGCACTACAGGCCAGATTCATTCCACCCGACTATTTCCCGGATGTCGGCAAGGCTTTGTTCCCGCAATGGCCGGTCATCGATCCAATCCGAGCCATGTGGGTGTTCATTGGAACGATGGGACTGCTGATGGTGCCGAAGGTATTGGGCATAATCACCGTCATGGTGCATCGCGATGCGCGGCGCGGCTGCGGCGGTTTCTTCGGTCTGATATTCAGTATGTTACTAGAAACGCTAATTGCCGGTCTACTGGCGCCGGTTGTGATGCTGACGCAAACCAGCGACGTCGTTGCAATCCTGCTGGGACGGGATTCGGGCTGGAATGCGCAGCGCCGCGACGACGGGGGCATTCCGCTGCGCGACATTGTCCGGCTGTATCGCCGCCATACGATTTTGGGCGTTTTGCTTGGCGTTGGGGCTTGGGCGGTCTCGGTTTACCTTGCATTATGGATGCTGCCGGTTGTGCTCGGTTTGGCATTGGCGGTGCCCCTGGCCTCCTGGACCGGCCGGCGATCTTGGGGCATCTGGTTGCGACGGATCAGATTGTTGCGTATCCCGGAAGAAACCCATCCGCCGGAGATCTTGCGGCGGACGGCCGCTCTCTACCGGCAGCAATCGTCGAGCCCGGTGGTGGCAAGCGGAATCGGGTTGTTAAATGACCCCGCGTTCATGGCGGCGCACCAGCAGATGCTGCCGCCCGGACGACGACCGGGGATTGATCCGCTCAATGTCCCACTTCTGATCGGGTCCGCCAAACTCGCCGAATCAGAATGCGCGGCCCGGGTCTGGCCGACACTGGACGCGGCCGAACAGCGCGCGGTACTGTCCGATCGACGGGCACTGGAGCGTCTGGTGACGATAAGTGCGATCGCGTCAAAGGTCCGCCCGTTCTGACCGAAAGGCTAAATCCTCGAACCGCCATCGTTCCAACCGCCATTTGCGCAGCGCATTCCTGGAACGCCCAGCGTAGCGGTAGCGCACCCGGCCGCCGCCAGGAAACTGCCGGTGATGCGGAACTAGACTTCAAACCGTTTCGATAGAAACAGCTTACCGTGACCCGGCGGATAGTCGTCGATCCGGCCAAACACCGTGTATCCCCGTTTCGTGTAGAATCCCGGAGCCTGGAACGTGTGGGTTTCCAGGGTTGCCCCAAAGGCTCCACGCTCCTTGGACATTGCCTCCGCCGCGTCCATCAAACAGGTTCCGTGTCCCTGACCACGAAGAGATTCCGTCACCCACAGAAAATTCACGTGCAACCAGCCGCCCCAGACATAGCCGGTCAGGCCGCCAAGCCACTCGCCTCGGGCGCTTTTCAGAAAAAAGTTAACGGGGTGCCAATCGGTGACGCCTGTCCGCGCGAAATTTATACCAATGACGTGGTCGCTGATAAGGCGGGTCAGCGTATCATCCGGTAGTGGGTTGAACACGATCTCCACGTCTGCATTTCCCCATTGTGTGCCCAGCGGGTAACAGGCTGCCTCATATGTCAAGCCAGTGCCGTTCGAACACAAAGGGTTTTTCTGACTGGCAACACCGAGGCGGTGATCTTACGTGAGGCTCAAGCAATCATCGGAAGGGAACATATCGTGAGCAACACGACAGCGACCACCGGATCGGCCGAAAAGCCATTCTTATCCGACGTCAAGACATTGCGAGAACGCGCCCGGCAGAATCTCTCCGACGGGGTCGTAACGAAGACGTATGGCGGTGATGTCAATCGCACGATTGAGATCTTACAGTCCGTGCTGGCAACCGAGATTGTCTGCGTGCTGCGCTATACCGTGCATGCCATCACGGCGACCGGCATTTCCAGTGAGGCGATCAAGGACGAATTTGCCCAGCATGCCAAAGAAGAACAGCAGCATATGATGGCGGTGGCTGAGCGTATCGACCAGCTTGGCGGCAAGCCCAACTTCAATCCTGAAGGTTTGGCGAGCCGTTCTGCCTCTCAATACGCCGAGGGGCAGAACCTCGTTGATATGATCAAGGAAAATCTGATCGCCGAACGTATCGCGGTCGATCATTACCGCGAACTGATCCGGTTTTTTGGCGATGACGATCCGGCGACCCGGGTGATGCTGCAGAGCATCCTTTCGGTCGAGGAAGAGCACGCCACCGACATGCTGGATCTTCTGCAGGCCCATCAGGGAACGTAGGCATCCGGCCGGTTGCGCGGTGGGTCCGGGCCGGGATTTTCTATCCGGTTTGTGACACGTTTTGCCTTTCGATCGGGAGCGGGATTGCCACATGGCGCGCCCGCACCCGACGTCCGGCGGCGCCTTATCGGTTCGCCGCCGCGCCGGTCCAAACCTCCCGATACAATCCCACGATCTCCGCGGCAGTCGGGACGCGCGGATTGTTCGCCGGGCTTCCCGATGCCAGCGCCTGTTCGGCCATCAGCGCCATTTTGCCGTTCCAGGTCGCCTCGTCGATCCCGTAATCGGCCGGGCTCGGCACTGACAGGTCCCGGTTCAGCGTCTCCAACCCGGTGACCAGCTTCGCCGCCGCCGCGCCGTCGCTGTCCGTCAACGCGGCGAAACCGATCCGCCGGGCGGCCTCGGCGTAGCGTTTTTCAGCGCCTGGAACCGAGAAACGGGTAATCGCGGGCAACAGCATCGCGTTCGACAGCCCGTGCGGCACGTGGAAATGCGCGCCAATCGGGCGCGACATGCCGTGCACCAGGGCGACCGAACTGTTGGAGAACGCCAGCCCGGCCTCCGTGGCACCGAGCATCATTGCCTCGCGCGCGATGGCGTTGCGGGGTTCGGCGTAGGCGATACGGATATTGGCGCCAATCAACGCCATCGCCGACAGGGCCAGCGCGTCCGACAGCGGGTTGGCGCGCTTGGACACATAGGCCTCCAGTGCATGGGTCAGGCTATCGATACCGGTGTCGGCGGTGGTGCGCGGTGGCACCGAGTAGGTCAGTTCGTAATCCACCAATGCGGCCAACGGCAGAGCGCCGAGGCCGGCGATCAACATTTTCTCATCATGTTCGGTGTCAGTGATGACGGTGAAGCGGGTGCATTCGCTGCCGGTGCCGGCTGTGGTTGGGATGGCGATGATCGGCAGCGCTCCCTTGTCGGCCGCGAAGGGTGCCTTGTAGTCGCGCATCTTGCCGCCGCCCGCCGCCAGGATCGACATCGCCTTGGCGGTATCGATCGGTGATCCCCCGCCGAACCCGATCAGGCAGTCGAAATCACCATTGTTCAGTTCTTCGACGCCTGCCTCGATCACCGTGTCGGTGGGATCGGGGACGGTATCGCTGAAGACTGAAACCGCCAGCCCGGCTTCCAGCAACGGATCAAGGCAGTTTCGTACATGGCCGGAGCTGACCATGAACGGGTCGGTGACCACCAAAGGCCGCGACAGACCGAATTTCGCCATCACGGTCACGATCTGACGGACAGCACCCGCACTGACCAACAGCAGGCGGGGCGAGGCAAAATTCATGTTGATTGCAGTCATTGGTGTGTCCTCCGGTCTTATGTCCCTGGTTTAGCGCGAGTGATGGATGGCTTGCCAGAGGCATTGAAAGCAGGATTGGATGACGCCACGTAACATGTCCGGTTCGTTGAGCGAAAACCGGACCAGAATGGGCGCCGCTATCCTGGTGACGGGTCGATGCGCAGGATGACGTTCCGGTTCCCGCGAGCAGATTTCAGGAGGGCACCATGGACAGCTTCAGGCAGACGATCGGCTCTATACTGGCACTTCTCATTCAGATCGGAGACCTGATCGTCGCCGGCATCGTGGCGATCGAAGTGTGGCTGCGTGCGCAACTTGAGCGGTTTGGTTTGCCACCGGTCATACAGACGACAATTCTGGTGGCACTCGCGGTGTTATTGATCGTGGCGTCCCTCCGGCTGTTCGGCGGTCTGGTCCGCGTCGCGGCGATTTTGATCCTGGTGCTGATCGCCATGCATATCTTGATGCCGGTGCTCCAGCATTAAAGCGCTACGACCAGGTTAGCTTGCTGCCGCCCACTCCGTCGCTGGCTGAATGGAAAGTGCCGGTCGCCGGTAGTGCCGCGAACCCTACTCCGAGCGAGGCCGCGTGCGTGCCGTCGGTGACGGACAGGGTGCCTCCGGCATAATGGAACGTGGCGGTGGCCGGATTCATGTCGGAGAAATCGAGCCAGTCGGAGGTTGTGAACCCCTGGATCACGTCTCCGTTCATGTTGGCGGTCAGGTCTTTGAACGCGATCGACGCGAAGCCGACGCCGTTGAGTGTGTCATTGCCGCCCAGGCCAGCAAGCGTCTGGCCGGTCGCGGTGGCAGTCAGTTGATCGGAGGCCATGGTGCCCTGGATGAGGGCCGGCTGCACCGCCGCAGCACCGAGCGTCTGTAGGGTGATGGTCGCGGTCGCACCGTTGGGCGCGGAATCGACGTGGAACGGTGTCGCGCTGGTGTAACTACCGGCCAACTTGAGGACTCCGACCGTTGTTGCTCCGTTGAGAAGCGTCAGTAAGCCCTGGTTCGGAGCGCTCTGGGTATAACTCAGGCCCGTAACGGCCTGATCGATTTGGATCACGTCGCCCGCGACAAAGCCTTTGATCAGGTAGGTAGGAAGCGCCGCGAGGACCAGCGTCGCATTCGGGCCGGCAAACTGGATCAGGGCGCTGTCGATGGCGCCGAGTTCGAGCGTCCCGCCCTCGGTGATGCAGAGCGTTCCGGTGCCGCCGATCGATGACGTGGTTTCATACGGGTCGCTCGCCGCGCCGCCGGTCATGTCGATGAACAACGAACCGCCGCCCGCGACGGCCAGGGTGCCGTTGGCCACGACATTACCGAAGATCGACCCGGTGAGCGCGGTCGTGGCGCCCGCCGACTGAGTCAGGGCACCGGCAGCGGCAGCGGCGCCGGTGACCGATCCGATCCTGATCGAGGCACTGGCGTCGATCGCGATGACATCGTTGCCGATCAAGCCTCCCAGTTGCACGGTGCCGTTGTTGAGCGCCAACAGTGCGCCGCCGTTTGCAGCGGCCGTGCCGGCGATCGCGGCGGAACTGCCGCCCCCGACCTCCCATGTGCCGGCCAGGGTGGCGGAGGCAGCGGAGATTTTTGCACCGGCCTCCAGCGCCAGCGATGCGGTTTGTCCTGTTAGGGCGAGTTGTCCGGCGGTAGTGACCTGACCGGTTAGCAAAACCGTGCCGGTGACAGCCAGGCTGGCACAGAGTCCGGTGCCTCCGATCGTCGTGTACTGGCTGTTGCCGCCGTTGATGGTGACCGGGTCCAGGGTGCCGGGCAGGGTTGCCGCGACGGTGTTGGTGGTCGCGTCGGTCCAGTTCGACGCTGTGGTCCAGCTTCCACCGCTGGCGCCGGTCCAGGTGTAGGCGTCCCGGCCGCTGCTGGTGGTGGCGGTTCCGGCGCCGCTGGCCGCGCTTTGCAGGGAGATCGTCGCCACGCCGCTGGATGCGCCCGGGTCCACCTGAAACAGGCCGCCGGCGAAGCTGCCCGCGAACGCCAGCGTCCCGACCGTCACCGCGCCGTCCGTCAGCGTCAGCCTGCCGGTTGTGGCTGTGGTCTGGATGAAGCTGGCGCCCGTGACGGTCTGATCGATCTGAATCGTGTCGCCAGCGGCAAAACCGCCGACCGTGCCGGACGGCAGCGGGCCGCGCACTTCCAGGGCGCCAACGCCGGACGGACTGAATGCGAGGGCGGCGCTGTCGGTGGCGTTCAAGGTCAACCGGCCGGCTCCGATCTGGACCGTGCCGCTGCCGCCGATCGAGCCGGCGGTGCCGCCGAAGCCTTCCAGTATCCCGTTGCTGACGGCCAAAATGCCGTTCACCGTCAGTTTAGCCTCGATGATCCCGTTCTCTTCCAGCGACACCGCCTGTCCGTTGTCGATCGTCAAAGCGCCGGTTGCCGCACCGCCGGCCGCCCCGAGTTCCAGCACCGACGCCGCATCCACGGCGACGATGCCGCCACCGATGTCGAAGCTGCCGGCGGCCTTGACAGTGCTGGCGCCGATCACACTCAGGCTGCCGACAATTTCCGATCCGCCGGACAGTCCGGTTTCGGTCAATGCGCTGCCGGCCGAGACGATCAGGGCGGCGTAATCGGCCAGAGTGCCGACGCTGAACCGGGCGCCGCCGGTCAGAGCAATCCCGGCCGAGGGGTTGGTGCCCAGATAAAACTGGCGGAGCACCGCGATCGTGCCGGTGAACACCGTGCCGGCCGAACCATACACCGAGAGCGACGTCGCGGCACCGGAACCGGCGATGATCTGGGACGTTGCGGCGCCGGGGTTGTCCTGGATGACGACCGCGTTGGCCGCCCCTGGCACGGTCACAGCCGCGCTGGCGGTCGTGATATCGGTCCAGTTGCCGGGGCTGTTCCAGTTGCCCCCATTGGTGTTGGTCCAGCTATAACTATCCGCGGTGCTGCTGACCTGGCCCCCCTGCCCGGTGCCGGGCGTTGCCGCATAGGTGATGCTGCTCGACGTCCCGATGCCCGAGAACTGCACCCGAAACTGTTGCGCGGTATAAACGCCGGCCAAATTCAGGGTGCCGATCGTCGTGGTTCCGCTGAGCAGGGTCAGCGTGCCGTTGTTGGCGCCGGTCTGTGTGTAGGTGAGACCAGTCACCAGCCTCGTCAGGGTGATCGCATCCCCGGCCACGAAACCCGAGATCGTGGCGGCAGGCAGAGTATTGCCCAAGGCCAGTGTCCCGCCGCCGAATTGGATCGCGGCGCTATCCGATCCGGTCAGCGTCAATATTCCGCCACCTCCGATGAGCAACGTTCCCGACCCGCTGATGGATGGGGCGGCCGATCCAAACGGGGTGATCGCGAGGCCGGCGTTGGTGACGGCCAGAGTGCCATTGACCACGACGTTGCCATCGATCGTGCCGCTGAAATTCGCCGTGATGCCGCTATCGATGGTCAGAGCTCCAACCACGGCATTGCCTGCGGTACCGAACTCGATGGACGATTTCGAGTCGTCCGCGATGACGGATGGAGAATACAAGACCGGAACATAGGTGATGCCGGTTGTGGTGTTTACGCTGGCGAATTGCATAATGCCGCCATTGATCGCCAGCAGCTCGGCATTGGGCGTGGTGAACGTCGCGGTGCCCGCGGCGGTCAGCTTGCCGGCACCGCCAACCTCGACCAGGCCGCCGATGGCAGCCCCGCCAGCGAGAACCAGACTTGCGCCGCTATCCAGGGCCAGCGTGCCGGTCTGTGACAGCGCGCCGGAAAACCCCTGGATGACGGTTCCCACACTCAGGGTTCCCAGCAACAGCACATCTCCGCTGGTCGTCAGGCTGGCGACCGACGCCGAACCGGTTATATCCATGAATGTGGCGCCCCCACTGAAATTCAGGGCGTTACCAAAGCCTGGTTGCAGCGTCGCGGCCGCCGCAGTGGTGGCATCCTGCCAATTGGCCAGAGTCCCCAGGGCGCCGCCAAGTGGATTGTTGAAGGTGTAAGCGTCCGTGCTGATAAGAGTGTAGCGCAGATCGGTGCCGGACGCGCCGTCCGAGGCGACCGACCAGTATCCGAACGCCAGCGGCGTGGACGGTGAGAACAGGATCGTGGCGGTGTGGGTCCCGTCCCTGACCAACAGATTGGCGGGAACAATCGTCGCACCGGCGGTGACGATGGACGGCGTATAGGTCCCGGTGACCGAACTCAGTTTCATGTCGGTCAGATCGATCACGTCGTAGGGCGAGAACGATGTGATGGTGCAGCCGTTCAGATTGGCACTGGTGTCCTTGAAATCGATGCCGGTGAAGCTGCCGGCGCTCAGGCTGTCGTTTCCTCCAAGGCCGGTGAGAGTTTGATTGTTGGCCGTCGCGCTCAGGCTGTCGTATCCGGCCGTCCCCGTGATCAGGGTCGGCTGCACGGGCGCGGTGCCCACCGTTTGCAGCGTGATGAACGCATTGCCATGGCCGTCGATCAGCATGTGAAACAGGCTGCCGGCGTAATTGCCCGCGAGGCTTAGTGTGCCAACGACCGTTGTCCCCTTCGTCAGGGTCAGCGTCGCCACAGTGGCCGAGGTCTGCGCATAGGTCATGCCCGTCGCCAGGCCGATCAGCACGAACGTATCGCCCGCCGCGAACCCTCTGATCGTGCCCGTCGGCAGTGCGTACAGCGTCAGCTTGCCGTTTGGCCCGGCGAACGTCACCGCCGCGCTGTCGGCGACACCGAGTGCGATCAGGCTGTTCTCGCCGATGACCAAAGTGCCGGTTCCGTGGATGGTCTGCCCGTTCCCGAACGGGTCACCGATGTCGATGTAGAGCGAGGCACCGGCCTGCACGCCCAGGGTGCCGTTCAGCACGACATTGCCGTCGATCATGCCGCAGACCGTGGCGGAGATGCCCTGGTCGATCGTGATCGCTCCGGCGGCGGCGCCTCCCTGCGTTCCGATCTCCACCGACGCGCTGTCATCGACCGCGATGCTGCCGTAGGTCAGCCCGCTCGGCCCAATAAAGGCGTTGGCGATCAGCCCGCCGAGTTGGACCGTGCCAGTGTTGACCGCCAGCAGGAAACCATCGGTCAACGTCGTGATTCCGCTGACCTTGAGTTTGCTGGCGGCCGCAACCTCCAGGGTCGCGCTTGTGCCCAGAGTTAGACTGGCGGCCGCAACGCTCGCCCCGCCGTCGAGGTCCAACTCGGTGGAGGAGCCGGTCAGTGACAAAGCACCGCCGACGGCGATGGTGCCCCAGACCAGCACGTCATTGGTGATGGAAAGCTGCGCCGCCGCGCCGCTGCCGAGGATGTTGGTGAACATGTTTCCGGTGCCGCCGGTGATGCCGACCGAGCTGGCGGATCCGGGGGCGGCGATGACAGGCGAGCCGACCGTGGTATCGAACCAGTTCGATCCGGTCCCCCAGATGCCGCCATAGGGGTTCGACCAAGTATAGAGGTCGGTGGTCGCGACGACTAACTGTGAAACGGGCTTGATCGTGGTGCTGGTCATCACAGGCTCCCGGCGTGCTACCGCGGAGTGGTGAGGTCCGCTGTTGCCGGTTTCCCAGATATACAGAAAAATTGTATGCAGCCACGGGTTGGCAGTAATATTTTATTTCAGTCTTATTGCATTCTATTTCACACCATCTTTATCATACATTGGCATGCGGCGTTGGTTCTTGTAAAGCGCGTTGGCATACTTCCGTATGACAACGCGCGACTGTGGATCAGACCACGCCGGTTGCGTGCAGACGCTTCAACTCGTCAGGCGCCACGCCCAGCAAGGAGGCCAGCACATCGTCGGTGTGCTCCCCGAGCAGCGGCGGACGGGTGATTTCGGCGGGTGAGTCGGACAGCTTGATCGGGCACCCGACCGTCTGATAGGTGCCGCGCGTCGGGAAATCGACATCGACGATCATCTCGCGGGCGCGCAGATGCGGGTCGGCGAGCACTTCGCCCGTGTCCTGACAGGCGCCGCTGGGGACGCCGGCCTCTCCCAGGATGTCCATCACCTGATGTTTCGTGCGCTGGCGGGTCCAGGCTTCGACGATCCCGTTCAGCACGTCGCGATGTTCCCAGCGGGCGCCGGGCGTTGCAAAACGCGGGTCGTCCGCCAGTTCCGGCTGGCCGATCGCGCCAAGGAACGGTTTCCACATCTGCGGCTGGGCGAAGATATAGACGTAGTCGTTGGGACCGCCAGGGGCGCAGGGATACGTCGTTCCGGGCACTGTTTGCCCGAGTTGATTGCCGACGCGCGGCGGCGGATGGCCGTAGCGCTGGTGGTCGCGCAGGCTGACCCGGATCAGGTTGACCACGGCGTCTTGCATCGACACCTCGACGTGCTGGCCTTTTCCGGTTGCGTGACGTTGCTGCAAGGCGGCGAGAATACCGATCGCCATGTGCATGCCGGTGCCGGAATCGCCGATCGCGGGAAACACGTAGGTCGGCGGGTTCTCCGGAAAGCCGGTCACCGCCATGGCGCCGCCCATTGCCTGGGCGATCGGCTCGAAGCTTTTGTAGCCGCTGTAGGGGCCGTAGGTTCCGAAGCCTTTGATCGTTGCGTAGATCAGTTTCGGGTTCAGTTTCGACAGCGTGTCGTAACCGAGACCCAGCCGGTCCAGTGCGCCGGGACCGAAATTCTCCAGCAGGACATCGGATTCCGCGATCAACCGGCGAAAGAGCGCTTTACCGTCCTCGGTCTTCAGGTTCAGCGTGACGCTCCGTTTGTTGGCGTTGAGAATTAAGAAGAACAGGCTGTCGCTGTCGGGTTTATCGCGCATGTTGGTGCGCGCGACGTCGCCGCCTTTCGGTTCCTCCAGCTTGATCACGTCGGCGCCCAGGAAACCGAGTATCTGCGCGCAGGCCGGGCCGGCCTGATTATGCGTCATATCGATGATGCGAATACCCTTGAGAGCCTGACTCATGCTGTTTCCCCTTATGCCGCTTCGTTCAGCGTCGATCCCGTATCGAGCGTTGTCGCCCGGCGCAGATCGCGCGGCTTGTGTTCATCGTGCGGACGGCCGCGATGCATCGTCCACCGGTTGTCCCAGATCACCAGATCGCCCAAACGCCATGTATGACTGTAGATGAAACGAGCCTGTGTCGCGTGCGCGTTCAGATCCACCAGCAGCAGGCGCCCATCGGCGACGGGCCATCCTTTGATGTGCGAGGCATGCGCCGACAGATACAGGCTTTTCTGCCCGGTCACCGGATGCCGCCGCACCAGTCGTTGCGGCGACGGCGGATACTGGTCGCGTTCCTCTTGCGGAAAGTCGGTGAAACCGATCTGGGCGCGCGACCAGAAGACATCGTGTTCGGCGATCAGCGGATCAATCGCGGCTTTCGTTTCGGGCGGTAATTCGTCATAGGCGGCGCGCATGTCGGCGAACTCGGTTTCGCCGTTGCCGAAGGGGCTGGCCGGCGGCAGGGTGACCGCGTGCAGCATGCCGAGCACGACGGGGACCGGCATGTAGGACGCGTCGGTGTGCCACAGCCGGTTTCCCAGCCCGTCCAGCCGCCGGCGGTCATCCAGCGCTCGGACGTTGTTATCCACATCGAGGTTGGAGATGTCGCCGATCTGCGGGATGGCGAGGCGCCTGCGGCCGGGCCGTGCGGCGGAGCGGCCGATCTCCAACGGGCCGAAACGGGCGGCGAAATCGCGCAGTTGCGCATCGGTCAGGGTCTGGTCGCGAAAAACCAGGACGGGGTATGCGTCGATGGCCGTCTGGATCGCCGCGATCATGTCTGGGTCCAGCGGTTGCGACAGGTCCAGGAAACCGGCCTCGGCGGCCAGGCCAGGGTGCAGCTCTCGGGTTTGTACGGACATCGTTTTCGCCTCCCGCGTCTATCCTGCGGAGGTTGCCGGGATGGCGCAAGTTTGGGGACGATCCGACCGGGAGCAACCCAATGAACCTGACCGGGACAATCGTATTGGCCCTGATAGCGAAGGGAACACGGTTCGAACGCTACGATCCCCGCGCTGGCCGGCTGCTTTGGCGAGCGCAGCGCATTACGGAACAGTATTAAAAAATATTTCTGGCACAGAGAAAGATAAGGATTATCCGAGGCCGCTGAGAGCGCTCGGGCGCAAGCGCCCACCGGAACAATCGTCCGGTTGGCAACGGATCAATCTCAACCGCCTCGGCGTATTCTCATCTTTCTCTGTGCAAAAGTTTTTACTGTACCGGCGACTCTCGACGCCATGATACGAAACGTTCTTGCCGGCCAGACACCGCGTCACAAGGCGGCCGACCCCGCCTCATGCTGAATGTAGTCGGCCGCAAATGCCAGCACCGCGCGCAGATCGTCTTCCGTGAGTTTCGGGTAAGCTTCGGTTATGTCGGAAAATGTGCGTCCGGCCCCCAACTTGCGCAGGATCAGCTCGACGCTGATGCGCGAGCCCCGGATGCATGGCTTCCCCATCATGACGGCGGGATCGGCGGCAATGCGGCTGTGCGGCATCGGGTCGCGCTTTCGTGCGGTTTGCGGTCTAGGCCGGATGATAGCAGAAAATGGCCGACCCGGCAGCAAGTCGCACCAAGCCGGCGGCGACGCCAGATCGACCTTGAAATTCGATAAGCGACACGTTACACTTTTCGCCAATAATAACGCGCTTCCGTCACAAAGGGCTTGAGCAGTATGCAGGTGCAACGCGACCTGTGGGAGGCGCGGCAGCGCTCGGACCGGATCGTCGTCCGGCGGCGGCTGACGGAGCCGTTGGCGGCGGAGTAGCCTGGCTGGGGGCACGCTCCGCCGGGACCGTGCTGTGCTACAAATTCAACTCGCTATGCGAGCCGATTCGGACCAGTTGCAAGGTCTCCGCGTCGGGCTTCCGGTCAATCAGCACGAGGTCCGGCCGCACATGGCAGTCCCGGTGATCGGCCCGGTCAGCGCGTGGTCGCGGTTTCGGGGCGGCAACGGCGTGTCCTCGGCGAGTGTCCGGATCAACGCAACAAACGCGCGGGCCAGGAATTCGCGGTGCCGGCCTTTGGACTCGCGTTTCAGGTCGCGCCTGAACTGGCCGGTCTGTTCAATCTTCCGCATTCAGCGCGTTTTGCAGATCGTCGAGCGAAACCGTCTCGAGCGGGCCTTTACGGGCTTCCCGCATGGCGGCAATGGTGGACTCGTTTGGCGTCCAAGGGTCAAACGGCAAGGCGTGTTCTTTGGCGATCTTCGTCAGCATCATCCGGAACGCGTCGGACACGGTCAGGCCCATCGCGCCGAGCACGGCGGCGGCTTCGTCCTTGATGTGTCCGTCGATCCTGGCACGGACCACGGCATTGGCGGTCATGGTTGGTTCTCCTCGCGTGGGCTACAATGTAGCATGCCGAGCTGCCGGCATCCAGTGTGGACTGCGTGTTGGGGACGATGGCTTTGGACGAGGCGAATCGCGTTATAATCTCTGCTTGAGTGCCGCAGGTACGGATAGCGGCGGCTGACCGAGGTCGACGGCTGCTGCGATTGCGAAAACCCCGATCGTCGCGCGATCTCGGATTGGGGTATCCTCACCTCCGCGAGCAGGCTCCAATCGTTTCCGATCCCCATGAGCTTTGGCGTTGGTGCCACGGCGGTGGCGGCGGTGTGGGCGGCGGGACCGCAGGGAAGGAATTGTCAATGATTAAGGGGATTAAGGGGGGTTCAACTGCACGCGGGTGTGTGCGTCACGGGAAGCTCCGGCGGCGCAACAGCAATCCCATTCATCCCCTTAATCATTGACAATTTTTGCTTTTCTGCCGCCCGCCCGGAGCGCTCCGGTCAGCCAAGGCTGACGCCGCCCGCCCGGAGCGCTCCGGTCAGCCAAGGCTGACGCCGGCCGCCTCGGCCATGCCCCGGATCGTCGCGGCGATCTCGTCCTGGCTTTTTCCCATCGCATCGAGCAGGCCCCGGTAGTTCCCGATCACCGTGTCGCGGTGCGGATGAGGGTGGCCGGTGTCGCGCTGGAACTGGAGGAAGATCGACAGCGCGCGGCGCATCAGCGGTTCCGCCTCGCCGAGCCGGTTGGTGGCTTGCAGCAACGTGGCGAGGTTGTTGAGGTCGCGCGCGACGTCCGGATGGTCGTTGCCGTAGCTGGCCTCGTCGATGTCCAGCGCACGGCGCATCAGCGGTTCCGCCTCGTCGAGCCGGTTGGTGGCTTGCAGCAATGCGGCGAGGTTGTTGAGGTCGCGCGCGACGCTCGGATGGTCGTTGCCGTAGGTGGCCTCGTCGATGCCCAGCGCGCGGCGCATAAGCGGTTCCGCCTCGCCGAACCGGTTGGTGTCTTGCAGCAACTGGGCGAGGTTGTTGAGCGCAGTCGCGACGTTCGGATGGTCGTTGCCGTTGCTGGTCTCGAAGATGCCCACCACGCGGCGTATCAGCGGTTCCGCCTCGCCGAGCCGGTTGGTGTCTTGCAGCAACTGGGCGAGGTTGTTGAGGTCGCGCGCGACGCCCGGATGGTCCTTGCCGTAGCTGGCCTCGTCGATGGCCAGCGCGCGGCGCACCAGCGGTTCCGCCTCGTCGAGCCGGTTGGTGACTTGCAGCAACGTGGCGAGGTTGTTGAGGCGCGTGGCGATGCGCGGGTCATTCGCCGGGAAGCTGGCCTCGGCGATGGCAAGGGCGCGGCGGGAGAACGGCTCGGCGCGGGTGTGACGGGCCTTGGCGTCGAACAGCCCGCCCAAGCGGCCGAGCTGGTCCACGGTCGGCTCGATGATGTCGGCTGTGTCGGCATGGGCGGCGACCGCCTCGGCATGCGGTGCGAGCGGATCGAGGATGGGCCAAGTTCGCACGTCGTCCGGGTTGCCAATGGCGAACGCCGCGTAAATCTGCGCCAGCGCCTCGGTCAGACGCTGGTGGTGGCGGCCGGTGCGGTCCAGGCCGCGGCGCGTCACGTCCTGCACCAGGCGGTGCACCAGGAAACTGCCGCTGTCCGGGTCCAGTGTCGCCAGCGAGTATTTTGTCAGATCGTCCAGCGCCGCCCGGGCGTCCTCGCCGGTTGGGACGCCGTCCGCCGCCGCATCCAGCAACGTCTCCGGGATCGGGTCGGGCGCCAGGAAGCACAGGCGTTCCAGCAGCGCCAACGCCTCCGGCGACAACTGATCCACCGAGGTCAGCCACGTCTCCGCCACCGCGTGGTGGTAGCCGGTGACCGCCTGCCCCGCCCAGCCGATCACCCGTGCGCGGTTGCCCTCCCACGCCGATCGGTATTGCGTAAAGCTGAACCGGCGCGCCTCGATCGTCGCCGCGGCCATTTCCAGCGCCAGCGCGAGTTGGCCGAGGTCACCGGCAAGCCGCCGCGCCTGCTCGGTATCGTCCGGCGCCTTGCGGCGGTTCGGTGTGGCGGTCAGAAGGAAGTCGGCGGCGTCGTCCAGCGTCAGCACGTCCAGGTCCAGCCGCTCCACGTCCCGCGGGAACTGCGTCAGCCGGCTGGTCAACACCACGTGCCCGCCGCGCAGCCGCCCGAGCAGCTTGTGCGCGGCCTGCAAGGCGGCGTCGGTGTCGATGTTGTCGAGGATCAGGAACCAGTTCGGATTGTCGTTCAGCCACTGGATCGCGGCCTCGACCCGCGCGTCTTCCTCGGGCGGCAGGTTGGTCAGGCGCAGCGGTCCCACGAGCTGTGCGAGGGCGGATCGCAGCTTGTCCGGCGTCTCGGATTCCAGCAGCGCGACGGCGGTGTATTCGTGGGCGTGGGCATGCGCGTATTCGACGGCGGCGCGAGTCTTGCCGACCCCGCCCAGGCCATGCACCGCCCTGCCGGCAATGGCGGCGGTGCCTCCACCGTCCCGGACCAGACTGGCGCGCAGGCGGTCCATGAACGCGTCGCGGCCTTTGAACAGCGTCCCGAGCGAGGGGTAGGGCAGGACGACGACAGGTTGCAGCTTCCGGATCTGCCCGGCGGCGGCTTCCGGAAGTGGCGCATGCAACAGGTCCCGCAGCACGGCGGCACGGAAGTCGTGCCGGTTGCTGACCGAGTTCCACTGTTTCCCGTCCGACTTCACATGGGCAACGAACGCCGTCTGCAGATCGGCCTTATCGGCCGGACTGGGGTCACGCCGGTTCGGCCGGAAGCCAGAGGTGGCGATATAGATCATGCACTCCTTGCCGAATTTCCGCGCCAGGAAATACTCCCACTGTGTGTAGGACGCTTCGGCGATCCCGCCCGGCAGATCGGGCGCGAACGGCGCCGCCTCGGAGGGGCGCGGAAACCCGGCGCCGCTGCGTGCGCCCATCAGGAAAATAACGACGTCGCAGGTTTCAATATAGTTGCTGAGCTTCTGTAGCAGCGTGCCAGCCTTCCGATCGTGTTTGAAGCTGCGTTGCACGCTGACGACGATCTCATGCGACTGCAAGTCGTTCGCCAGCGCGTCACGCGCTGTCTCGAACTCGCTGCTTACCGCGGAAATGAAAACACGAAACTGTTTGGTCACGAGGCTCCCGCGCCGTCTGTTGCGGTCAGTCTGACATGTTGCGGTTTTAAAAGGAAGGTAGAGCGACCGCGGGGCCTGCACGTCAGGGTTGACATTGTCTAACCTTTATGTTAGTTCACAAACATGGAGCACACGGCGTCAACCATGACCCGGCCTGCGACGCCCGATCCGACACAGGATCAGGCCGGCCGCACCATGCCGCAGCGCCTCGCCGCCCTGCTGCATGTCGTCCGGGTCTTGCTCAGGCACGGCCGCCGGCTTGTTGAGACGGTGCCGGAGCGCGCCGCCAATTTGGAATTCGCCGCTTTGGCCGGGGTTTGCGGCACCTACGCTCTGCCGACCATTCTCGCCCGGTTGCAGCGCGGTATTTTGCGGGCGATGGCGTTGGAGCGTTATTTGCTCGCCCGCGCCGCGAAGGGCCGCGAGATTGGGTTCGTGTACCCGCGCGAACGTAAGCCGGCCAAGCCGGTAGCGGAACCGCAAGACGGGGAGGCAGCAGGCGAAGCCCCGGGTGGCCGAGCAAAGCCCGGCCATGACGAAATGGAACCCAAGCCCGGCGATGAGGAACGCACGCCCAGGCGCCCCGCATTCGATCCGGACGATCTCCGCATCCCCGGGCCCGAGGAACTTGACGCCGAGGTGCGCCGCCGTCCGTTGGGGCGCACCATTCTCGCTATCTGCATGGACCTCGCGGTCATCCCAAGTTTCTGTACCGGCGACTTTTGGAACCGGATATCCGACACGCTACAGAACTACGGTGGCAGCTTCACGACGCTGTTTAAAATACGCGAATACCGCGAGACATCGTTTCAGAAAGAGCGAGACAAGAAGCCGGACACCTGGACCTTTGCCTGGAGGCATCCGGGACCGGAGATCGTTCGCCGGGTGCTGGGATATATGATCGGCGAAGCGCCCATTTTCGAACCGTTCGATCCGTTTCTGGCCACCGCTCCTCCCTGAGTCCCGGCATCCCCGATAGGCGTGGAACCCTCCGAGTCCGGGGGCGCTTTCGCGCGCCGATCGGCCCGATTTCGTCGCCGGTGGACGCCGTGACCGGGGCACCGCCGTCTCTCCGGGCGGTTCATGCACTCTCTCGGCGGCGCTCAAGAGACCCAAGCCGCACCATCACCAGGTAACGATTACCGCGGCGAACCCGTTTCCGCCTGATGCGCCTCCACCAGCCCGCCCAGGCTGGTGAACCGGAAATCGTAACGGACTTCCGCCGCAACCGGCGCCGTCGCACCCGAACCACCCACGTCGTGCCGCCGATCGATCCAGGCCGAGGCCAATCCGGCCGCGTTGGCCGGCACATGATCGTGGAACAGGCTTTGCGCGACATGCAGAATTGTCCCGCGCGCCACGCCCTGCTCGGCCTGTCGCGCCAGCAGATAGGCGAAATTCCGCGGGTCGGGCTTGTACGACCCGATATCCTGGGCGGTATAGATCGCGTCGAACGCCACCCCGAGGCGCTGGCCGGTCGCCTGAAACGACGCGCGATCCACGTTGGACAGGATCACCAGACGAAAATGCCGTTTCAAATATCGCAGCGCTTCCACGGTATCGGGAAACGGCGGCCAGTCCCCGACCGACTGACCAAACCGAGCATCCTCGGCCGGATCAGGCGTCACGCCCCAGCCGGCGGCCAATTGCCCGTGCACTTCAGCCAGCAGATCCGAATACGGCATCTCCGGCGTCAACGCCTGCTGGCGAGACTCCCGTAATGAAAACGCTTCCAGAACAGAATCGCGCGAAAGACCGGACCCAACCCGAGACAGCAACGGCGCCAGAGCGGCGTACAGCCCGCTCTCCCAGTCGATCAGAGTCCCGTAGCAATCGAAGCTGAGGACCTCGAAATCCGACAGATTCATTCCAATTCCGCCCAGTCCCCCAACTCCGCCGAACGCCGCAACCACGCTCGGACACCGTCGGGATCACGGAAGACGTCGTCGACGCGGTATCCCGCCCCGCCAAGCCGGCGCGCCTCGCGCATGCCGTCCTCATCGGTCACGTCGTCGCCGATGAAAATCGGCAAGCGGCCGGCGAACGGCGCACGCTGCATCAACGCCACGACCGCGCCGCCCTTGTCGGCCCCGATCGGGCGCACCTCCCACAACATATGGGCGGGGTGCAGTTCAAACCCGGGCGCGGTCGCCAACAGGGACATCAACGCCGCATGGAACGGCTCCCGGGCTTCCGGGGCCTGTCGAAAATGCAGACCGAACCCCCTCGCCTTCCGCTCCAGCAAAGCGCCGGGGAATGCGCGAACCAGCGCTTCGCCGGCGTCCAGCCAGGCTTCGGGTGGTGACGGCAGGTTCGGCCGCTCGATCGGTGCCTCCGGGGCATGCCGAATGGCGCCGCCGTGTTCTCCCGCGATCGCCCCGGGCGAGTCACCGAGCAACCGGTCAACGGTTTCAATCGGGCGGCCGGTCACGATGGCCAACGCACCGCCCAGCGCGTCGCGCAGCGTTCGCAGAACGGCCGGCAACCCATCGGGCACCACCACGGAGTCAGGCGTCGGCGCCAGATCGATCAGGGTTCCGTCCATATCCAACAGCAACGCGGCGCGATGGAACGGGGGCAGTGCGTCCATGGTCAGGCGCAACCGGTGACACGGAGATCATAGATCGGGTGTTGCATCATCGATGCCGCTGGCTCCTGTTCCAACATCCAGCCGGCGAAACCGGGAGAATCCGGATGGCTGTCCGTCACATTCAGATAAGCCGCCGCATCCACGGGCTGATCGGCCGGGCGCACGACACAGGCTTTAACCTCGATGGTCAGCGATCCGAACGTCGCGGATTGGCCGACTTTGATCGTCAAAGCGGTCGCCTGAGCGTTGACCTTATCCAGTGCCTGAAGTTTGGCGGTCCCGGCCGGCAGCCAAATATCCGGGCGATCGAACGTGACCGGCGGGGCGGCCTTCGGTGTCAGGGACGGCGGCGCGACAGGTCCCGCGTCGCGTGGCGCGTCCAGGTGCTGCTCTTGCAGTGGAGGCAAAGGCTGCGTCTGGATCGATGGTGTCTGAATCGTCGGCAGCGGTTGCGCCCCGGCCGCTAAGGGGGCGCCCAGGCAAACAAGGGCGAACAGAAGCGGTCTGATGCCGACAGTTCTCACTTTGATGTTCCGAGCGGCGATCGGAGGTAGCCTCATGCGACCGGCCGCTTCGGCGAGTTCAAACCGGCCACGATATCCGCGAAGATCTTGCGCATGGCTGCCTCGTCCACCCCCATCAGGACCGCGTCCTCGAACGCGTCCTGGAGAACCTGCGACACTTCCGCATAGTTCTCAGCCAGCATCTTCAGCTTTTCCCGGCACCCGACGGAGTTACCGTCCAGGCCCGGCCAAGCCGAGGGCGCCGGGGGAATCATTTCGACAGCGGCGGCAGTCCGGCACTCCCGGGAGCGCCAGCCTTGGCACCGCTATCCTGCGTTTGATCGCCCGATTTGGCGTCCTTCGACCCGTTCAGGCTGGTGACGCTGAAAATGAACTTTCCAAGCAGTTCTTCCAGACTGACAGATGACTGCGTGACCGTGATCGTCTGGCCAGGCTTCAAATTCGTGTCGTCCCCACCGGGTGACAGCGAGATGTACTTGCCACCCAGCAGGCTCTCGCTGGTGATGGAGGCACCGGTATCCTTGGGCAGTTGGATATCATCGCGCACCGACATCGACACGATCGCGTCGAACGTCTTCGGGTCAATCCGCTCATCGGTAACCGTGCCGATCTTGACCCCGGCGATGCGAACGTCGCCGCCGACGGCCAGACCGTCGATGTGATCAAACCGGGCTTGCAGCGTATAGCCGGCCCCGGCGGTTCGCCCCGAATGCGCCACAGCATAAGCCAGAAACGCAACCGCCACTGCCAGCACAAGCGCGCCGGTCAGGGTCTCCGCGACACCATGACGTCCCATAGCGATACTAGCTCGGGGTCCAGGCTTCGTAGTCGCCCGTGGCCCGAGCGCGGTTGCCGCCCTCGTAGTCATGGCCGGGCGGGCGGTAGCTGGCGGGCGTGCCGGTGGCGTTTGCCAGATGCGGCTTCTGCCACACCTTGCGGCCGGTATCCGGCAGCGGGGCGTCGGTGGTGTAATGCAACCATGAGTGCCACTCCGGCGGAACAGAGCTGGCTTCCGGGGCGCCGGCATAGGCAACCCAGCGCCGATTGCGCAGGCTCCCTGGAACCTGACGCTTTTCCTCATAATATATGTTGCCAGTGGCATCGCTGCCGATCTGACGACCTTTGAACCGTGTGAACAGCCATGTACCGATATTCATGGCGCAACATATACGCAGACCTCGCGGTTTGGTCCAGCCATCGAAACGCGATCCGCGGTCGGAGGTTCGGTTCGTTTATGATTTTTTCAGGGCTGCAAGTTATCCACAACATTTTGCGTCCACTTGGCGGTTTGGCCACAAAATACGCTACCCCGTGGGCGCGCCGTCTCATACGATCATGGGCATGAAGACCTCTCGGATCTCCCCCCATCGGACCTGGCATGGCGTACGGATGCGGCGCACAGAGGCGTCATCCGATCCTGATACCGCGCCGCGTTCGGTCACCCTGCCGGCGTCCTGGGACGATTCGGCGGCCTCGGCGCTGGCCGCTCTGGCGCCGGGCAAGGGTCCCGTGACGCTTGCGGGTGCCGCACACAGTTGGATCGGTCCGATAGAAGCCGCCGCAACGAAGGCCGGGTTCGAGTGTCCGTTGGCGGATCGACTGCACCGGATGCTGTTGCTCCGGCGCGGTGCGCCCACCGAGGCGGTTTGGCGCCTGGAGCCAGAGGGCGAACCCGGCTTCGTGCTCAACCTTCCGGCGTTCCTGGACAGTGACGGTCACTTCGATTTCGCCGACTTCGCCGAGGCGGTGGAGACGGCGGTCATCGCGCTGAGTTTCGCTGCCCCGCAGGTGCGCGACATCGATGTGGGAATGGCGGATCTCGCGGGTCTGCTGGCGGCGCTGGGGATCGACTACGCATCGGAAGCCGGGCGCGATGTTGCCCGTTGCCTGGCCGCCGTTGTGCGCGGACGGGCCGATGCGGCGTCCGGACGTATCGGCCGGTTGGGTGGCCCGATGCGATCAGCCGCGTTCGATTGGCCGACCCCGCCAACGCATGCGGTCGTGCGCGGATTGCCGGAAGCGGCCCGCGCCGCCCGCCAGGCGGCGGCGGCGTCCGAGGGATCGCGTCATCGCGCAACCACCGCGATCAGCCGGCCCGGCCTGGCCGAAGCGCTGCTCGGTTGCGAAACCGGCGGTATCGCGCCAGCCTTTTCCGCCGTTGGACCCGCCGGGGGTTTGACCCGTTCCGCGCGCGCATGGCTGGCGGTGAGCGGTTTCACGGCTGAGGAAGCACTTGCCACCGCGCTGTCGGGCGGCACGCCGATCCCCGCCTACGGTTCGGTCGCCCATGCGGCAATGCATGATGCAGTCGCCCCATTCATGCATGCAATGCCACCACGTCCGTCGCCGCTGGTGGTGCAGTCCGCAGCCGCCCATCGGCGGGAACTGCCCGGCCGGCGCAGCGGCTATACGCAGAAGGCCTCGGTCGGCGGCCACAAGCTGTTTGTTCGCACCGGCGAATACGAAGACGGCGGACTGGGAGAGATCTTTGTCGCCCTGCACAAGGAAGGCGCGGCATTCCGCGGCCTGATGGACAATTTTGCCCATGCGGTCAGCCTTGGCCTGCAACACGGGGTGCCGCTTGAGCGCTTCGTCGAGGCGTTCACCTTCACGCGCTTCGGTCCCGCCGGTCTGGTCGAGGGCGACCCCGCCGTGCACGCCGCGACCTCCCTGCTCGATTACACATTCCGGAATTTGGCCGCCAACTATCTGGGGCGACACGACATTCCGGAGGCCGAAATCGAGGACTCCGACACCGTGGGTCATGGCGCCCGCGACCAATCGCCGCTGTTGCCACTGGAATTGCCGGATGAGGCGTCGCCACGGGCTCGCCGCCGCGGGTTGCGGGTGGTGTCTCGCTGATCGCCGCGTTACGCTACCTTCGTTAAAACGAGGAGCAGCACGATGGCGGGACAAATCGAAGCGAAACTGGCGGAACTCGGCATTACCCTGCCGCGTCCGATGCCGCCGCTTGCCAACTATGTCCCCTACGTGGTGACCGGTAACCTCGTCGTCGTGTCCGGCCAACTGCCCACAATCAATGGCAAAGTCGCCATGAGCGGAAAAGTTGGTTGGGGCGTTTCCGTCGATCAGGCGAAAGAGGCGGCCCGCCTGTGCTTCATCAACGTCCTGGTGCATTTGAAGGCAGCCTGCGATGGCGACCTGGACCGTGTAACCCGCGTCGTTCGCCTCGGTGGGTTCATCTCTGCTCCGTCGGAGTTTACCCAACACGCCACGGTGATGAACGGTGCGTCCGACCTTGCTGTGGCGGTATTCGGTGAGGCTGGGCGCCACGCACGCAGCACGATCGGCGTGCCGTCCCTGCCCGTCGATGCCGCTGTCGAGGTAGAGGGACTGTTCGAAATCAATTAGGCTGTCCGATATGCCCGATGGATCGGCTACCCTCACCCTGACGCTGCACACCCGGATCGCGGATATCGATGCCGCTGAATGGGACGCGTGTGCCGGCGCCGGCAACCCGTTCGTCACGCACGCCTTTCTGAGTGCGATGGAGGACAGCGGGTCCGCCGGCTCGCAAACCGGATGGTTGCCTCAACACGCCGTGCTGCGCGGCGAGGACAGCCGGATCGTCGGTATCGTGCCGATGTACGCGAAATCCCACAGCTATGGCGAATACGTCTTTGATCACGGATGGGCCAACGCGCTGGAGCGGGCCGGAGGGAACTACTACCCAAAGCTCCAGGCCGCCGTGCCGTTCAGTCCGGTCCCGGGTCCACGGCTGTTACGCCGTCCGGACAGTGCCGTGCCTATCGCCACCATGGCCAGCGCGCTCCAACAAGCCAGCAAGTCGCTCGGCGTGTCGTCGGTCCACGTCACGTTTTGCACGAAGGATGAATGGGACGGTTTGGGCGATGCCGGATGGTTGCAGCGCATCGGCATGCAGTTCCATTGGGAAAACGACGGGTACGCCGATTTCGACGGCTTCCTCGCCGCGTTGTCATCACGCAAGCGCAAGGTGCTGCGCCGGGAACGCCGGGACGCCAACGCCGCCGGGCTGACGTTCCACGCGTTGTCCGGCGCCGAGATTACTGAACGGCACTGGGACGCATTCTATGCGTTTTACCAGTCCACAGTCGATCGCAAGTGGGGTTCTGCTTACCTCACCCGCTCGTTCTTCTCCATGCTGGGCGAACGACTCGGCGACAAAGTCGTGCTGATGTATGCCGAAAGCGGCGGCAAACCGGTCGCCGGCGCGTTGAACCTCGTGGGCGACGAGGCGCTTTATGGCCGCAACTGGGGTTGTCGCGGCGACTGGCCGTTCCTGCATTTCGAACTGTGTTATTACCGGGCGATCGACTGGGCGATCGAGCACGGATTGAAGCGTGTCGAGGCCGGCGCCCAGGGGCGGCACAAGATCCAGCGCGGCTACATGCCGCGCCATACCTACTCGGCCCATTGGATCGCCCACACCGGGCTGCGCCGTGCGGTGGCCAGTTTCCTGATCGAGGAACGGGCTGGTGTAGAGGCGGAAATGGTGGCGCTGGCGGAGGAGTCGCCATTCCGGAAGGGCGAGGATTAGCGGTTAGGGCAATTGTTCGCCGCCTCCGTAAACCATTTGGTAACCATTTGATGCGATCATGCAGCACGGTGTTGGCACCAGCCAATATTGGACTTGCAATATATAGGTCAATGGCATACAACAATGGCGCGTTGGCGACGGAACCAGCTTTGGTTCGAACTTTACCACCCCGGTACCCAGCATCCGGTCGCAACCTTGACGATCGACACACCGGCCGGGCGGCTGTTGGTTATGGCGGAGGCGCTTCGATGTGGCCGCTCGCTGATCGTGCGGGGGCTTCATGTCCAAAGTGAATCCGCTGGCCCCAATACGATCGGAGCCGCGAACCTGAGTTTCCTGGTTCGCGTATTTATGGAGGTGATGGACCTTGACGAACTCGTGGTTGCCGGAGGGCTTCGAACGACTGGCGCGAACCCCGGGCGAATCCCGCGTGAGCGACGCTTCACCCGCGGCCGTTCTGATCGAATGGGCTGGTGATATCCGGGACATCAAGACGATCTCGGCCATACTCGCGATCTCCAATCGCGGTGTCCCGCTGCTGCGCGCCAAGCGGGCTGTGGAAGCCATGCTCGAACACAAGCGCGCCTTCGTGTTGATCCCGAAGCTCGAATCCTTCGAGTCGCTGGCCGGCGAACTGGCTGCCGCGGGCGTCAGGGTCAGCAGCATCGCGCGCGACACGGTCGATGTGAAAGCCATCCGCGAACGGCTGGAGCTGACGCAGGAACAATTCGCCTTGCACTACGGCCTGGAACTTGACGCGGTTCGAAACTGGGAACACGGCCGCCGCAAGCCGGATACCGCGGCGCAAAGCTATCTACGCGCGATCGACAACGATCCGGCAGCGGTCGAGGCCGCGCTGTGGGGCTATTCCGATTTATCGCCTGCCTGACGGTCAATCGCTGTTTCACCCGATGTCGACGCCCGGGAAAAATTGGAAAGTCCACTCTTGACCCCGATGCCTCTCCCGAACCATATAATCGGCTCTGCACCCGGGGGTCCGATGGCAGAGTGGTGATGCAACGGATTGCAAATCCGTGAATCCCGGTTCGATTCCGGGTCGGACCTCCAGCCCCGCGGGTTATCCATGGCATCGCGATACTGTCCGGGCAGCGGATGCATTCGGAGGGAAAGTGTCAACCGGACGGGCATTGAACGTCCGGTATGCTCATGGCCTTGGCGGATACGAACGCCAGTGTCAGCATTGACCAACCCAGCGCATCAGAATCCCTGTCAGTTCGGGGCGGTCAACGTTGTCAGTGTGCTTCGCGATCAATTCACAATGGTCGAGATCGATTGCCTTACAGCGCGGTCCACCGGCTCTTTGGTATGCTCAGTGGTCCCCGCCGTTGGTCTAAAACAAAGGAAACGCCGACAGCCCTATCCGCCAAACGTGTCGCGCCACTGCTCGATTACCTCCGGAATGCCTTTCAGGATCTCCGCCACGGATAACTGAAACGCCTTGACGTCCGAGAACGGCTTGGCCCCGGGCAGCGGGATTACCTCGGGACGCAACGATTCGGCGCGCTGCTCCACCGAAAGATGCGCCACTTCCTCGCTTTGCAGGAACTCCATGAACAATCGGGCGGCGTTCGGGTGCGGCGCGTTCGCCATGATGGCGGACGCGGCGACAATCAACAGGGAGCCATCCGTCGGATGCACCACAGCCAGTGGATTACCATTATCGGCCGCGTGCAGTGTTGCCGTGGACGAACTGGCGCCCACCAATCTCTCGCCCGCGGTTAACATCGTTGTAGTGTCGATAATCGAACGCCCCACCTGTGGGCGGTTTTTCTCCAAAGCCTCGAAGTATTCCCAGCCGTAGAGTTTTCGCATCGCCAGCACCCAGGTGCCGACAAAGCCGCTGAATGCCGGATGCCCGACCGCGATCTGACGGTTCCAGCGCGGCGTCAGCAAATCGGGCCAGTTCTTCGGGGCATCGTTTGCTGTCACTTTGGCGGTGTTATAGGCAATCAGCACCAGCCCGCCGGTCGT
>Ga0316223_1000256_pt1 | contig 71506 bp, 77 predicted proteins | sample TBH18009metaG_FD_206007 | JGI IMG/M metagenome (GOLD analysis project Ga0316223, IMG submission 206007) | Freshwater microbial communities from Trout Bog Lake, Wisconsin, USA - TBH18009 | ecosystem: Environmental > Aquatic > Freshwater > Lake > Hypolimnion/Profundal zone | place: USA: Wisconsin...
ATCCATGTTCAATTTAATTTTACGTTGATAAACAGGATATACAGAATTAAAAGAAAAATGATTTTCTGATTAAATTCAGCGTCTTTAATCCTGCTCATCCTGTACATCCATGTTCAATTTAATTTTACATTGATAAACAGGATATACAGGATTAAAAGCAAAATGATTTTCTGATTAAATTCAGCGTCTTTAATCCTGCTCATCCTGTACTTCCATGTTCAATTTAATTTTATGTTGATGAACAGGATAAAAAAGGATCAGAGCCAAAGCCTTTAATCCTGTTCATTCTGTGCATCCATGTTCAATTTAATTTTACGTTGATAAACAGGGTAAAAAAGGATCAGAGCCAAAGCCTTTAATCCTGTTCTTCCTGTATATCCATGTTCAATTTAATTTTACGTTGATGAACAGGGTAAAAAAGGATCAGAGCCAAAGCCTTTAATCCTGCTCATCCTGTACTTCCATGTTCAATTTAATTTTACGTTGATAAACAGGATATACAGGATTAAAAGAAAAATGATTTTCTGATTAAATTCAGCGTCTTTAATCCTGCTCATCCTGTACATCCATGTTCAATTTAATTTTACGTTGATAAACAGGATATACAGAATTAAAAGAAAAATGATTTTCTGATTAAATTCAGCGTCTTTAATCCTGCTCATCCTGTACATCCATGTTCAATTTAATTTTATGTTGATAAACAGGATATACAGGATTAAAAGCAAAATGATTTTCTGATTAAATTCAGCGTCTTTAATTCTGTTCATTCTGTGCATCCATGTTCAATTTAATTTTACGTTGATAAACAGGATATACAGAATTAAAAGAAAAATGATTTTCTGATTAAATTCAGCGTCTTTAATCCTGCTCATCCTGTACATCCATGTTCAATTTAATTTTATGTTGATGAACAGGGTAAAAAAGGATCAGAGCCAAAGCCTTTAATCCTGCTCATCCTGTACATCCATGTTCAATTTAATTTTACGTTGATAAAAAGGACATACAGGATTAAAAGCAAAATGATTTTCTGATTAAATTCAGCGTCTTTAATCCTGCTAATCCTGCACATCCATGTTCAATTTAATTTTACGTTGATGAACAGGGTAAAAAAGGATCAGAGCCAAAGCCTTTAATCCTGCTCTTCCTGTATATCCATGTTCAATTTAATTTTATGTTGATGAACAGGGTAAAAAAGGATCAGAGCCAAAGCCTTTAATCCTGTTCATTCTGTGCATCCATGTTCAATTTTATTTCTCGTGAAGCGTTTGTATTCGAGTTTTGGGTTGCCAAAATTGATGAGGAGACCGACTTCAATCCCCGTGGCGTTCAAATAATTGATGATCTGTGCTTGGTGTTCTGGTGCGATGGCTTTGACAGCCTTCAGCTCGACGATCACCTTTTCTTCAACAAATATATCCGTATAGAAATCACCAACACACTCACCCCTAAACATCACCTTGACCGGGTATTGTGAAATCACGGACAAGCCTTTTTGTCGCAGAGCAAGAAGCAAAGCATTCTCATAGACCGACTCAAGAAAACCCGCGCCAAGTTCATTGATTACCTCAAAGGCACAACCTATCACACATTTAGTGATCTGCTCATGCTTCAATCCTATATCCTGTGCATCCTGTGCATCCTGTGCATCCTGTGCATCCTGTTTATCCATGTTACATTTCTTATGCGGCAAATTGATTCAGAGACACGTAGTCCTTGATGTAATTGGGGATGAGTTTGCGAAATTCTGCCGGCACTGCCTTGAAGTCCCGCGTTGAAAAGAAAGGGTTGGTGGCAAGATCGGTGTATTCCTCTTCGTCGATGATATGACGGAATCGGTCGCTAGTGGCATAGGCCTTGAAGTAATTTTTGAGCGCAGGAATGGCGGCGGCTGGCTTGTAATCGGCAACAAATTTGGAAAACTCTTCTTCGAGCAGTTCGTCCTTGGATTTAAAGCGTGGGATCAGGCCAAATATTTTCTCAAGAATTTCGCGCAAACCCAAACGACGATCTACAGCCGCTGCCTTGCGCAGTTTTTCCAAAGTGTAAAATTCGTTTGGCTTATCGAAAACCTCGCGATTAACGTAATTGATAACCTTGTCCCATTGCCCGGCCTCAACTGCCTCCACGATGGTCGCATTCTCGCGGATGACATCCTCGAATTTCTCGTAGAACATGCGGTCAATCTTCATGCCCTCGGCAGTGATCTCTTCAACCTTGAGTGATGCAACAATATCCTCGCCCAGGTGTTCGTAAGTTTGCACATCCAAACCGCTGCCACCTGTCTCCGTGCCACTTTCCCCCTTGGGCTTGGGCAGCTTCAGAGTTTCGTCGTATTTGAACTCTTCTTCAAAATATTGGCAGCTAGCGAAAAAATCGAACAGTTTGTAGGAAGTTTTACGTGCTTCCTTGATATTTTCCTTATGATCCTCGTCGCGCAATTCATCAAGAAAATTGTGACGGCGCGTGCCGCGTCCCTTAATCTGGATGAAATCGGTGGGCGAGAAAATCGGACGGAACAGGCCGAGATTGAGCAGGTCAGGACAGTCATAACCTGTGGTCATCATGCCCACCGTCACGCAAATCCGGGCTTTACTGGTTTTATATGCGGGCAGAAAATTCGCCGAACCGAGCAGATTGTTGTTGGTGAAGTTAATTGTGAATTGCTGGGCATCGCTGATCTGAGAGGTGACCTGAACGGCAAAATCAGATTGATATTTGCCCGGGAACATCTTGTCTGCCATTAAGTTTAGAATCTGCGCCAGTTTGCCGGCATGATTCTGGCTCACTGCAAAAATGATAGATTTCCCGATTTCACCGCTAATAGGATCGCGATAGGCATGTTCCAGAAAAGTTTTGCAGAAAAGCTGATTGGTTGCATCAGAAAAAAACCGCTTTTCAAATTCGCGCTGCTTGAAACTTTCTTTCTGATCTTCGCCCTGATCATCCTTGAAATCCACGACAAAACCTTCCTCGGACAAAAGCTGGGTTGTGATGTCGCTACGGGTGTCCACCACTGTGGGATTAATCAGGAAGCCATCCTTTACGCCATCGAGCAATGAGTAGCGGAAAGTCGGCTGTCCGTCATCGCAGCCAAAAGTGCGGTAAGTGTCGAGCAGTAAGCGACGTTCGAATTCACGCGGATCGCGGGTGGAAGGCTTGCTCTTCTCGAATTTTTTCAGGTAATCACGTGGCGTCGCAGTCAATCCCAGTTTATAGCCGATAAAATAATCGAACACGGCGCGGGCATTGCCGCCTATGGAGCGGTGGGCTTCGTCGGAAATAACCAGATCGAAGTCAGTCGGCGAAAACAGGGCCTGATATTTGTTGTTGAAAAGCAAAGATTGAACGGTTGTGACAACGATTTCCGCACGTCGCCAGTCATCGCGATTCTCTTTATAAATGACGGTCTGATAATCATTGGCAAGTACTTTGCTGAAAGCCTTTTTAGCTTGGTCTTCGAGCTCCAAGCGATCCACCAGAAAAAGCACGCGCCTTGCATTGCCTGTGCGCAAAAAAAGCTTGATGACAGCTGCCGAGGTCAGTGTTTTACCGGTTCCGGTGGCCATTTCAAAAAGAAACCGGTCGCGACCTTCTTTAACTGCCTTTTGCAGCGCATGAATCGCCCGGCTTTGATAGGGACGCAGAAAACGCAGTCCGTTGGCATCTTTGAAAACGTCGCGTTCAGCCGGAATACTCCAGGCTGCTTCTGATGCATAACCTGGGCGCTGTGTGAGAACGATGTAATCCTCGTCGACAAGTTCCTCGGTCAAACGTTTCGGATCGGGAACGCTCTTCTGGTAGCCCATGACGGACGTCGGTGTCGGGAAGGTTGTGATGAGGTAAGGGTTGCCCCGTTCAAGGTCCCAGAAATAGTGCAAATTTCCATTTGAGAGGATGATAAAGCGGCAATTCTGCGATCTGGCGTATTTTCGAGACTGTTCCTTACCAACGAGCGGATTTTTGTCTTCCGACTTGGCTTCTAGGATGATGAATGGAAAACTTTTTTCGTTGAGCAGCAGATAATCAATAAAGCCCTTTGATAATGTCTCAAAGTTTTCGCCTAGAGCGTCAATATCCTGGGTCTTGATGGTGACGCCTGGCTCAAGCTGAATGTTTGCAGGCAATTTACCTTCGGCGAAAAAACGCCAGCCGGCCACTTCGAGCAGTTTATTGATCTTGATACGCGCCGTGGCTTCTTTATTGGTCATTTTATTATTCTGAGGTTCCGAATGGGGATACTATCACAAAGCTATTTTGTACAACTTGAATTGTATTTTCAACTGGCAAGTTAGCCTTAATCGTTGAACTTCGATTATCTGACCTGCCCGTCATTAACGACTCCTGTATCTCATAATAAGACCGTCAACATTGTAAAATTGCAGCCGGAAAGCAGCCGCTCGCCGACGACATGGGTACAGAGAGAGGCGGCAACACTGAGTGCCAGAGAATTTTCAATCAGGTGACTCAGATGATTGATTTCAACGAAGGCAACAATTCTTGCTCAAACAGCTTGAGCATAACAAGTCTCTCATCCTAATATTGCATATAGTCCAATATAAAAACAATTTCGCCGCTGGCCGACCTGCTGCATAATGAGTGTCTCAATAAAAATAATGCTACGCCCAAGTTTTATGGTGAGTAAATAATATCAACTAGTAGTTTTGATCTTCCGCCGGTTTATCTGAAATGGCAGCTAGAATAACCCAGGCCGAAGGGTATAATCTGAACGTGCCCACCATGCTCAATATTAACGATTGCCGTGTCATTATCCGGCTAGCCGACCAGAAACCACCTCATGTTCACGTATTCAAAGGCAATGGTGAAGCGAAGACCTATCTGGGCGATGAAGCGCCGCGCCTCGCTGCGATTTACGGTCTAATGAAGCCGGAAGTGTGAAAATCTTGGGAATTATTAGCCGCGCACCCAGTAATATTAATATCCGCCGGGAGGCATGTTCATGAAAACGCTGACAATTAGCAATTACGATCCGGATGCTTAGATTGAGCAGGCGATAAAGGCCGCCGCAGCGCGCTAATGGTTCAAAAAGCGGACGCCTCCAAAAGTCTGTCTGAATAGTTGGATAGAATCCACTTTTCTGTTTGCATATTGGTCATCCTTGATTTCAACTAGCAGCAGAATTTACTCATTACTCATTAATCATCATTTTTTATGACTACCCCTATCGACATTTCTGAACAAGCCGGTGTGCGCTATTTGCATTTCGGTTCAAGCTGGGTACAAGGCGCGATGCGCATTGCCCGTCCGTGGAATCTGGAACTGGAATACACCCGCGAAATGATGGCATCCCTGCTGCTGCGCGAAGAAACGCGCTGGCCGCGCAAAATATTACTAATCGGGCTGGGCGCGGCATCGCTAACCAAATTTCTGTATCGCTATCGCCCCGATGCGCATCTGACCATCGTTGAGATTGAGCCTGCGGTGGTCGCCGCCGCGAGGCATTTTTTCAAGCTGCCCGAAGATGACAAGCGCATCCATCTGGTGATAGGCTGCGGGGCGGATTTTATTCTTGGCACGGATAAGAAGTTTGATTTAATCCTGGTGGATGGCTTTAATGAGCACGCGCATCCCGGACAGTTGAACAGCCTGCCGTTTTATCAAGCCTGCCGTAGTCGCCTCACCGAACAGGGCATCATGGCGGCCAATCTGCTGGGGCTTAGCAAAGGCGTGCCGGGCGGCTTCACACATATTCTCAATGCCTTTGATGAGCGGGGTTTGCTGTTCCCTTCCTGCGAGAGCGGCAACACCATCGCCTTTGCAGCCGAAGGAGCTCAGGTTAATATCAGTCTGGAGGACCTGAAACTGAACGCCGAAATTTTGAAAAAAGAAACCGGATTGAATCTGCTGCCGACAATGACCCGACTGGCGCAAGCTAAAATCTGCGCGAATAACATGCTGATTATTTAACCGTTTAAAAGGCCCCCCATCATGAGCAGTTTAATTGTTTCAGGCATCACGCTCGCAACATTGATTTATGCTGTAAGCCTGTATAACCATCTGGTCAATATCAAGCATACGATGAGCAAAGCATGGGCAAACATTGATGTGTTACTCAAGCAGCGTCATGACGAACTGCCCAAGCTGGTAGAAGTATGCAAACAATACAAGGAGTTCGAACAGTCCACCCTGCAAAGGGTGATCAAGGCAAGATCGCTTGTTCATGAAGCGCGTCAGACGCAGGACATGGCGGCATTGGGCGAGGCGGAAGGAAGGTTGCGGGCAGGTCTGGGCGGAATCTTTGCGATTGCCGAAGCCTATCCGAACTTGAAAGCCAATGAGAACTTCATGCCGTTGCAAGCACGTATCACCGGCCTTGAAAATGGCATTGCGGATCGTCGCGAATTCTACAACGAGGCAGTTAATATCTACAATATCAGCATCGAACAATTCCCCGCCGCGCTGATTGCCAATATGTTCCGGTATCAGACAGCTTCGCTGCTGGAGTTCTCCTCCGGTGAAAAAACTGATATCGACATGAAAGCGCTGTTTAAGTAGTCTGTCAGGAATTTCCGTGATATTCATCTCATTGCGTCGCCGGTATGCCGAATTTCTCGCCTCTGGCGCAGAGCTGTTGCTGTTGTTTTTCGGCCTGTACTTCGAGTCGAAGAACGGTTGGCTGTTTTGCCTGGCGCTGATCGCCGTTATCAGCCTGTTTGCCTGGCTGTCCAATCTGAACCGGCTACGCGCAATCCGCGACACGCCCGCCTCAAAAGTCGCCTCCGCCGCACCAGGCTATGTGGAGTTGACCGGGCGTGGCGTAACATTTGGCGAACAGCCTGTGTTCAGCCAGCTGAAAAAAATGCCCTGTCTCTGGTATCGCTATACCGTCGAGGTGCGCGATGCCGAAAAAGACTGGAAAATCGAGGATAAAGGCGAGAGTGATGATTCATTTTTGCTGCGTGACCAGAGCGGTGTCTGCGTGGTTGATCCTGAGCAGGCAGAAATTTCCACTTGTCATTGCGATTGCTGGACGCTGGATAATCATCGTTATACGGAATGGAAATTGCTGGCGGGGGATAAAATTTACGTTCTTGGCGAATTTCGCACCAAAAATTGCACATGGGAATTCAACTGTAACGAGGAAACCAAAACGCTGCTGGCCAGTTGGAAGCTGGACATGCCTGCGCTGCTCAGGCGCTTCGACCTGAATAAGGACGGCATGCTGGATATGAATGAGTGGCAACAGGTGCGCGATGCAGCCGGGCTTGAAGTGGCTAAGCTGCAACGTGAACTGCAGACTATTCCTGATGTGCTGATGATAGGCCGGCCGCAAGACGGCAGGTTGTTTCTGATCAGCAATCTTACGCTGGCAAAATTATCTCGTCGTTATCTGGTCTGGGGCGGGGTGCATCTGTGCATTTTTCTGGGCAGCTTAGCCGGTATGAACTGGGTAGTGCTCAACTTTTAATTTTTTTAAACGCGAAAAAACAGGCATACGGTATGAATGCTTATAAAGACAATGTCTTGAGGGCGCTGTCCACAATGTCGCCCACACAGTTATCCACAGAAACTGTGGACAAGGCACCGCCATTCTTTTCGCGCTATTTATGCAATGGCCTGGTGCAGCTGCAGGACTGCGTTTGCATTTGCCGTGGTCGCTTGAGCTAATTGGGCCAGGGTTATGCCACGCAAATCAGCCAGAATTTGCGCAATGCGCGGCAGATATTCAGGCTTGTTTGGCTGTCCGCGCGCTATAAATTCAGGGCTCATATCGGGTGCATCGGTTTCCAGCACGATACAGGAGAGCGGCAGGCTGGCAGCCAGTTCGCGCAAGCGCGTGGCACGCGGATAAGTCGCAGCTCCGCCAAAGCCTAATTTGAAGCCCAGCTTGATGAACTCGTCTGCCTGTTGATGGCTGCCGGAAAAGGCATGGGCAATGCCACCGCATAGCTCATTTCGGCGCAGATGTCTGAGTACGGTGTCGACTGAGCTGCGGCTATGCAGCAATACTGGCAAAGCAAATTCACTTGCCAGCTTGAGCTGCGCTGCAAAAAAATATTCCTGTCGTGCCTGATCATGGCCGTCAATGAAAAAATCCAGGCCGATCTCACCGATGGCAATTGCCTGATGCTCGCGTAAATACTCGCGCAGTACAAGCAGATCCTCTGCTGTTGCAGAGCTAACAAACAGCGGATGTATGCCATAAGCGGGGTGGCAGCAAGGATATTTCCGGCAGAGGCGGCTGACACCGGTAAAGCCGGCGCGTGCTACTGAAGGTATTACGATGCGAGACACGCCGGCTACCCGGGCGTTGTGCAGTAATGCGGCCTGATCCTCGTCAAACCGGGCCGCATCCAGATGGCAGTGGGTATCAATAAACCCGTCCATGTTTGTCTTCCTCGTATCAATAAGTTGGGCTTTCACGCAAGTCTTCAGGAATGCGCTCATTTTTCAATGAGCAGTAGCGCTATGTTAAACTGTCCGCCTTATTCGTGCATCTTTTCGACTGGATTGCTTATGTCAGGTAACACCTTGGGACTTCTTTTTACCGTCACCTCGTTTGGTGAGTCGCATGGTGCGGCGATCGGTTGTGTAGTGGACGGCTGCCCGCCGGGTCTGATACTTTCGGCATCAGACATACAGCATGAACTGGACAGACGCAAACCCGGGACTTCGCGACATGTTACGCAGCGGCGCGAATCGGATACGGTGGAAATTCTCTCCGGCATCTTCGAGGGCAGGACCACCGGCACGCCGATCGCCCTTTTAATCCGCAATGAAGATCAGCGCAGTAAAGATTACGGCAATATCAGCGAGACCTTTCGTCCCGGACACGCGGATTATACCTATACGCAAAAATACGGCTTCCGTGATCATCGCGGCGGCGGACGTTCTTCTGCGCGTGAAACGGCAGTGCGGGTGGCGGCCGGTGCGATAGCCAAAAAATGGTTATTTGAGCGTTATGGCGTGGTGATTCGCGGTTATATTTCACAACTTGGTGAACTGGCTATGCCGTTCAAGAGTTGGGAGGGGGTGAATGACAATCCGTTTTTTGCAGCTGATCCGTCGCTGGTCGCGCCACTGGAAGATTACATGGACAGTTTGCGTAAATCCGGTGACTCGATTGGAGCCAGGCTTACCGTCATGGCTGAGAATGTGCCGGTGGGCTGGGGTGAGCCGGTCTATGACAGGCTGGACGCCGAAATTGCTTATGCGCTGATGAGTATCAATGCGGCTAAAGGGGTGGAGATCGGCGATGGTTTCGACTGTGTGACGCAAAAAGGCAGCTTTCACGGTGATGAAATGACACCGGACGGATTCCTGTCGAATCATTCAGGGGGTATTTTAGGCGGTATTTCAACCGGGCAGAATATCGTTGCGCATCTGGCGATCAAACCCACTTCCAGTATCCGTATCCCGCGCCGTTCGATTAATCTGCAGGGGGAAGCTGTGATGGTGGAAACGCATGGCCGTCACGATCCTTGTGTCGGCATACGCGCAACGCCGATTGCCGAAGCGATGCTGGCGCTGGTGCTGATCGACCATGCACTGCGCCATCGCGCGCAAAATGCGGACGTGGTGTGTGCAACGCCGAAAATATAATTAGGTACAAAGGGATTAGCGGATGGGGGGCTAATCCGCGCTTTCAACCCGGCGTTTTTTCCGCCCGATGTGTTTTTCGCCGCGCTTGACTGACAGCGTGACCTGTTTTTGCCGTTCCATTGCGGCAGCGCGCTTGTCAGGCGTGAGACTGTCATAGCATTTCGGACAGGAAATCCCCGCCTGATAGTGATGATGAGCTTTTTCCGCTAAGGTGATCGGGCGTGAACAGCCATAGCATAGCTCATAATGCCCGGGCGCCAGATCTTGTCCTACAGCCACGCGTTGATCAAACACGAAGCATTCCCCTTGCCACAAACTCTGCTCGGCAGGTACTTTTTCCAGATACTTCAGAATGCCACCCTGCAGGTGATAGACCTCGGGAAAGCCCTGTTCCAGCATATAGGCGGAGGCTTTTTCGCAGCGTATGCCACCGGTACAGAACATAGCGATGCGCGGTTTTTTCGCAGGATCAAGATGTTTTTTGACGTAGTCCGGGAACTCGCGGAAAGTGCTGATGCGCGGATCAAGGGCGCCCTTGAAAGTGCCAACGTCGACTTCATAATCATTGCGTGTGTCGATCAGTAAGACATCGGGATCGTTGATCAGTGTATTCCAGTCTTCCGGTTTGATGTATTGTCCTACCCGTTCTGTGGGGTTAATACCCGGCACACCCATGGTTACAATTTCACTTTTGAGTTTGACCTTCATGCGATAAAAAGGCGGGAATTCAGCAGTCGATTGCTTGTGTTCCAGATCGGCTAGCCTCGGATCAGCACGCAAATAGGCCAATAGCTGAGCAATACCGCCACGTGTTCCTGCGATGGTGCCGTTGATGCCCTCAGTCGCCAGCAGCAAGGTGCCGGTGATGCCCAGCACATCGCATTGCGCCTGTAGCGGTTCGCGCAGCAACGCGCAATCCTCCAACTTAACAAATTTATAAATTGCTGCAACGATTATTTCAGACATTTAACTTTTTATCTTTCACTTTTTGATCGCCCGGTACAGCCGATACTGTTCATTCTTGTCGGTCTTGCGGCTGCCTTCCCATATTTTATCGTAGAGGGAAGCATCCATCAGCGGTTTGGAGGTCTTGGTGCCCTGAATCAGGCGTAAATCGCAGTAACGTGCCGGATCACGGCGGGTGATGATGTCGCCAAAATAGTGCAACATGGCGCGCTGACTGTCACCTAGCTCGGTATTGCGGGCGATACAGTTGTATTCGGCAGGCAGTGATTGCTTGAGCGATGCGACCATGCCGCGGTAACTCTTGCCGCTGTCCAGCCAGGGCAACCACAGTGTCATGGCCAATATCCAGATCAGCGTAATACCTGATGCCCAGTTGAACACCGCACGGCGCATTGAGCGTCCTACACGCCAGACCACCAGCAGCCACACCAGCGTGGAGAGAATCGCGATGATGAAGGGCGTAACTTGAAAAACGGGTTCGAAACCCGGTTGGTAGTCTTTCAGCCACAAGGTGATTTTGGCGTGGTTATCCAGCAATAAGCCCGCCCATCCCCACCATAGCAAAAGCACAATCAGTGCAAATGTCATCAGGCCAAACCAGTCCAGTGCGTTGGCAGCCCCCCGTTTGAGCATGGAGAGTGAGGCGGTGGCCAGTAGCGCGATCGGCAGCAGCATGGGCAGTGCGTACACTTCCTTGATGCTGGGCACCAGGCTTAAAATCACGAACAGCACCAGAAAACTGACCAGCGGCAACTGCATATCATCCCGCTGCGTGAGGTGTTTGCGCTCGCGCCATACCGCCCATGCTGCCAGAGGAAGTGCGGGCCAGGCCAGCCAGGGCAGATTTTTCAGGTAATATAGCGCGTCCGTACCCGGTCCTGTTTTGGCGTAGTCCAGCCAGTTACCGATATTATGTGACCAGACCCATTCGTGGAATAGCTTAGCTGAATCCTGATGCAATAGATAGGGCCAGATGCTAAGCCAGGGCAGGGCAAACAAGGCTGCGATGGCGATGCTAAGCACGTAATTACGCTTGCGCCAGTTGCGAAACAATGCGGGTAACAGCACTGCGATCAGAATCAAGGCCACCGGTGCTATGAAGCCTTTGGCCATGAAGCCGATGCCGGTGCCGGTGCCGATCCAGAAGCCTGCGCGCACTGCGCGTACCTGGCTGTGGCTATAACCGTAGAGCATCATCGCGATGCCGCTGAGCAATGCCATGTCGGTGATAATCTGGTGCGCCCGTACCAGCATGCCTAAGCTGCCGATGAGAATGATGACGGCAGCCCAGCCGCGATGCTCACCGTATAGTTTTCGCCCTGTCAGACCGAGAAACAGCAGCGTTAATGCACCGTAAAAACCGCTGGCAAGGCGAGCGCCATCGTGCAATGACAGCAAAGGGGAGAGTATTTTGGCAAACAGAGCCGCTGTCCAGTAATACAGCGGCGGATTGCTCATGAACGGCTCGCCTGCCAGGGTGGGGACGAGATAGTGACCGCTTTGCAGCATCGAGTAGACGATGCCAAAGCTGTATGCATCTTCGGGTTTCCACGGATCGTGCCCGACCAGACCGGTTAACAGCCAGACGAGGCACAGCAAACCCAGCATTACAGCGGTGGCTGGTGTAATCGGGTGAGGGTCGGTGGGCTTGATAAAATACATGGTTTAAAATCAGCTCGCAGATAACAAGGTGCAGGATACCGCTTTTATGCAGCTAAAAAAAAGGGCAGCGTAAGCTGCCCGTTGCTTTAGCAAAAAACTTACAGGAAGTTCTTAAGCAGCAGCTTTTGTTGCATATTTTTGGCGGAACTTGTCAATACGACCGGCAGTATCAACAATTTTCTGTGTGCCGGTATAGAACGGATGGCATTCAGAACAGACTTCAACGCCCAGCGTGGACTTAACCATGGCTGAACGGGTAACAAATGAATTGCCGCAACTGCAGGTTACGGTGATGTCATGGTAATCGGGATGGGTATTTGCTTTCATTTTTCTTCCTTGCAGGTAATTTTATGCGGCGGGCGTGCGCATGGGGTTTATAAGCTAGCCGAGCATTATGCATATAAATGTAAGGTTGTGCAAATTTTTATGTGCCCGGTCAGGATGATAATTTGAGTGCTGTTAAAGCAAGCCGGCGTCCAAGTGCCATACACAGTTTTTTCTCGGTATCCGAGATCGGCAGGTCGCTGGTCAATCCTGCCACATGACTTGCGCCATAGGGTGTGCCGCCACTTGTCGTGCTGGCAAGTTCAGGTTCTGAATAGGGGATGCCGGTGATCAGCATGCCGTGATGCAATAACGGCAACATCATTGTCAGTAGTGTGGACTCCTGCCCGCCGTGCATGCTGCTGCTGGAGGTGAACAGCGCTGCCGGTTTGCCTACTAAGGTGTGTTTCATCCACAACCCGCCCGTGCCATCCCAGAAATGTTTCATCGCGCCTGCCATATTGCCAAATCGTGTCGGGCTGCCCAAGGCCAGGCCGATGCAGGTTTCAAGATCAGTAAGCGTTACATAAGGTGCGCCGGTATCGGGAATGGCAGGCTCGATAGCTTCGCAGTTGGCGGATATTTTTGGCACGGTGCGCAAGCGTGCGATTGCGCCGGGTATGGTTTCAATGCCGCGTGCGATGAATTGAGCCATTTTACGTGTCGCGCCGTATTGGCTGTAATACAGCACCAGTATTTCTTTGTCGGTTATCATGTGCCGGATTATAACGAATCAACACCGGCATGCATAACAATAGTCAGGATGTAGAAAAATTTATCCGCTTTGTCGCGGAACGCTTCAAACAGGATCGCTGTATGCAGATCGCTGCGAGTCTGACTTTCACGACCTTGTTGTCGCTGGTGCCTTTGATAACAATCGCGTTGGCCATGTTTTCCGCCCTTCCGGTATTTCAGGATTTTTCAGCGCAGATCAAAAGCTACTTGCTGGGTAACCTGATGCCGGAAACGGCAGGCAAGATGATTGCGCACTACACCGAACAGTTTGCTGAAAGTGCGGGCAGTCTGAGCGCGGTGGGGGTGATATTTCTGGCTGTGACGGCGATGAGCATGATGATGACCATTACGCAGGCCTTTAATACCATCTGGCGGGTCAACCGGTCGCGTCCTGTGTTCAAAAGCCTGATTGTTTACTGGGCGGTACTTACGCTGGCGCCATTACTGGTGGGCGCGAGTCTGTCGTTGACTTCCTGGCTTGTCGGATTGTCCATGGGTTATGCCCGGCATATCCCGATTTTTGGTGTGGGTATGCTCAAAGCCTTGCCCGTGTTGTTTACCACGCTGGCGTTTGCGCTGCTGTTCCGCATCGTGCCTAATCGCTATGTGCCGATGATGCACGCATTGATCGGGGGTATCGTCGCTGCGGTATTGTTTGAATCCATGAGTCAGGTGTTTGGCTTTTACATCAGCCATTTTCCGACCTATAAATTAGTCTATGGCGCATTCGCCAGTGTGCCGATATTCCTGATGTGGATATATTTTTCCTGGCTGATGATCTTGTTGGGTGCGGTAGTGGCGGCCTCATTGCCATATTGGCGCACGCCGGAATCACGCTATCTTCCGGCAGTGGTGCAATTGCTGGATGCGTTGCGGGTGTTGAAACTGATGTCAGTCGGCATGCAGCAGGGGGTGGTCATGACCATTCCGGTATTGTCGAGTTTATTGCATTTGGGTTTTTATACCCTGGAAGAGATTATGGATCGTCTGGCGGGTGCCGGTCTGGTTTGCAAGGCGGAGGGGCAGGGCTGGATTATGCTGAAAGAGACCGGTCATATTCGTGCCACAGAGTTGCTGCATTTGTTCGTGTTGGACAAAAGTGTATTGCTGGCGGCTGAAATTGATGACCCGTTGAAGCAATGGCTGGCCACTTGTGCCGCACAGCTTGAGCAAAGCACTGATGTCAGTCTGCAGCGTTTGTTTGCCATGCCGGAAAGTCAAATTGCGTCTAATAGTTGAGCAAAAAGGATGCAATCGTTTAGAATGCGTGCCTAGCCCTTGGGAATTCAAATTTGTCACAACCAGCTATAGTTGAAATTCGCGATCTGAACTTTACTTATGATAAACGCCCTGTTTTGCAGGGTATCAATATGACGTTTCCGAAAGGAAAGTTGATTGCCATCATGGGACTTTCCGGTTGCGGCAAGACTACATTGCTGCGCCATATCGGCGGCGCCTTGAAGCCGGATCGTGGTTACGTTAAGTTTGACGGGCAGAATATCCATGAGCTAAATCAGGATGGTTTGTATGCGATGCGGCGTAAAATGGGTATGCTGTTTCAATTTGGTGCCTTGTTCACTGATATGTCAGTGTATGATAATGTCGCCTTTCAAATGCGCGAGCACACCGATTTACCGGAAGATCTGATTCATAATCTGGTTATGATGAAGCTGCACGCAGTGGGATTGCGCGGTGCACAGTATATGATGCCCTCTGAGTTGTCAGGCGGAATGGCGCGGCGTGTAGCCTTGGCGCGCACTATGGCGCTCGATCCGATGCTGGTCATGTATGATGAACCGTTTGCCGGACTTGATCCGATTTCAATGACAGTCATCGGAGACCTGATTCGCAGTTTGAATGATACGCTGGGCGCGACTTCGATTATTGTCACGCATGACATTCAGGAATCGTTGAAAATTGTAGATTACGTTTATTTCATGGCGCAAGGCGTGATTGTTGCAGAAGGTACGCCTGCCGAGTTGCGTGTTTCGGAAAAAGATTTTGTGCGTCAATTTGTGCACGGCGAGATGGACGGGCCGGTGCCATTTCATTATCCCGGTGTTGATTATCGCCAGGCATTAAATTTACGGGTCTGACATGATGGGAGTTGTAAACACAATCAGAGCAATCGGGCATCGCATCATCAACGCAGTGTGGCGTATTGGTGTGGCGTCCCGTTTCTTTTTTCTCACCTTGCTCTATTCAGGGAATAGTTTCAGACGTTTTCATTTGATTATAAAAGAATTATTTTCAAGTGGCGTGATGTCGCTGATCATCATCGTTGTCGCGGGCTTGTTCGTCGGTATGGTGTTGGGGTTGCAAGGTTATGAGACGCTTAAACGCTACGGTTCTGAATCGGCGTTAGGGGTGATGGTGGCGTTAGGCTTGGTCAGGGAGTTGGGGCCGGTGATGGCAGCGCTGTTGTTCGCCAGCAGGGCGGGTTCCGCAATGACTGCTGAAATTGGCCTGATGAAAGCAACCGAGCAGATTTCGGCGATGGAAATGATGGCGGTCAATCCGATTGCGCGTATCGTTGCCCCGCGTTTCTGGGCAGGCGTTATTTCCATGCCGCTGCTGGCGGCCTTGTTCAGTGCGGTAGGAATCTTCGGCGGTTATCTGGTCGGTGTGGTGCAAATCGGCGTGGATGCAGGTTCGTTCTGGTCACAAATGCAGGCTGCGGTGGATTTTCGTGAGGATATTATGAATGGCATGATCAAGAGCCTGGTGTTTGGCGTCGTGGTCACGGTGATTGCACTGTTTGAAGGATTTGATGCGCCGCCGACGGCGGAAGGGGTATCGGGTGCGACGACTCGCACAGTGGTCACTTCATCGCTGGCGATTTTGATGTTGGATTTTGTATTGACTGCAATCATGTTCAGAGGGGCTTGACAGATGGAACGGACGACACTGGATTTATGGGTAGGGATGTTTGTAGTGGCAGGCATCGCCGCGCTGGTGATGCTGGCAATGAAGGTCGGAAACCTGGGAACTTATAACGTATCCGATACCTATCAGGTACATGCTTATTTTTCGAATATCGGCGGGTTAAAACCCAAAGCCTCAATCAGGAGTGCAGGCGTGCTGGTTGGCCGTGTGACGTCCATCTCTTTGGATACTGAACGTTACGAAGCTGACGTGGTGATGAGCATTGATAAGCGTTACCCTTTCCCCAAAGACACTTTTGCCAATATTCTGACGTCGGGCTTGCTGGGTGAACAATATATCGGTCTGGTACCAGGTGGAGATACGGCGATGCTGAAAAACGGCGATCTGATGAAGCAGACGCAATCTGCAATGGTGCTTGAAGATTTGATTTCCAAGTTTATGTATAGCAAAGCCTCGGAAGCAGCTAAATAGGAGCAGTAATGATAATGAAAAAATATTTAATGGCGTTGGGAATAATGTGTCTGGCAGGCGTTGCAAATGCGGAGGTGGTCGCACCCGATGTGATGATCAAGAGCGTGGCGCAGGACGTCATGACAATCGTTAAACAGGACTCCGGCAGTAAGGCGGAGAACCAGAAAAAAATTCTGGCACTGGTCGATGCGGAGGTGCTGCCTAATTTTAATTTTACTCACATGACGCAACTGGCAATGGGCAGATACTGGCATCAGGCAACCCCTGTGCAGCAAAAGGCTCTGGTCGCGGAATTTCGCAATATGCTGGTGCGCACTTATACGAATGCGTTTACCCTGTATCACGACCAGCAAATTGAGATTAAACCCTTGAAACTCGCGGCGACGGATACCGATATTATGGTGTACAGCCGTATTATCAAGTCAGGTGGCCAACCGACCTCGGTGAATTACCGGATGGAAAGAATGCCTGACGGCTGGAAAGTCTACGATGTGGTGATTGAAGCGGTGAGTCTGGTAACCAATTATCGCAGTCAGTTTGCATCCACCATACAGCAGTCGGGCGTAGACGGGTTGATCAAGGAATTATCCGGCATGAATGCAGATAAGGTGCAGAAGGCTGAGGCAAAGTGATTGAGATGCAAGCCGAACGTCTGATGCTCAGTGGCAACTTGACCATGGCGACGGTGACGGCACTGTATAAAACTGGTTTGCAGCTTCTGTCTGACGGGGATTTGCTGGTAGATATGGCAAAAGTAGTATCGGTAGATTCGGCAGCGGTAAGTATGTTGCTGGCCTGGTCCAGGGCGGCGCAGGCAAATAAGCACAGTTTGCAAGTTGCAAATATACCGGCGGACTTATTGAGTCTTGCTAATCTGTATGGTGTGGCTCAGATGCTGCCTCAGTAAGTTGTATTTTCTGCCCTCTTTAATATCGGATTTAATCCGGCTTACAATCAACGAAAGTCATTATGGTTACCCCTGAAAGCATACAACAAGATATCGCAAAAAATATGGCGACAGCGCACTTAACCGTTACCGGCGACGGGCAGCATTTTGAGGCGGTGGTGGTAAGTCAAGAGTTTGCCGGTAAGAATCGCATTCAACGCCAGCAACTGGTTTACAAAACGCTGGGCGAGCGCATGACGGGCGAAATTCACGCACTGTCCATGAAAACCTACACACCGGAAGAATGGGAGAAAAACGGTAAGTAGCAAGTAGTAAGTAGTAAGTAGTAAGTAGTAAGTGGAATTGTACTCGCCACTCACAACTCGCCACTCACGACTCACGACTCGCCACTCACGACTCACTGCTCACCACTCACTACTCACTATAATTTTATGCAAAAACTAGCAATTCAAGGCGGTTATCGCCTTAACGGTGAAGTAAAAATTTCCGGCGCCAAAAATGCTGCGCTGCCTATCATGTGTGCAAGTCTCTTGACTGCGGATGAGTTGCATCTTGCCAATCTGCCTGACATGCATGATGTCAAAACCATGGTTAAACTGTTGCAGCAGATGGGGGTGCGAATCGAAGCCGACACCTTTAATGCCGCTCAGGTCGATAAGCTGGAAGCGCCTTATGATATGGTGAAAACCATGCGTGCGGCGATACTGGTGTTGGGACCGTTGCTGACGCGGTTTGGTGAAGCACGAGTGTCTTTGCCCGGCGGCTGTGCAATCGGCTCTCGTCCGGTTGATTTGCATATCAAAGGTCTGCTGGCGATGGGTGCGGATATCCACATTGAACATGGTTATATTCATGCTACCGCGCGCCGACTGCACGGAGCGCAAATTTGTTTTGATCTGGTCAGCGTTACCGGCACGGAAAATCTGATGATGGCAGCCGTGCTGGCAGAGGGTGTCACGGTGCTGGAAAATGCAGCACGCGAACCTGAAGTGGTGGATTTGGCGAACTGTCTGATCGCGATGGGTGCAAAAATTGCAGGTGCGGGCAGTGATAAGATAACGATTGAAGGTGTCGATAAACTACACGGTGCACGTTACAGCGTGATGCCAGACCGTATCGAGAGCGGGACTTTTCTTGTCGCAGCGGCAGCAACAGGCGGGCACATTACACTCACAGGCAGTCGTGCGAATACTCTGGACAACGTATTGGAAAAATTGCGCACAGCGGGCGCGATGATTAACGTGCAAGATGACCGCATTAATCTATCCATGGACGGTCGACCGCGTGCTGTCAACGTACGTACCGCACCCTATCCTGCGTTTCCAACAGATATGCAGGCGCAATTCATGGCCTTGAATGCGATAGCAGATGGCCGCGCTATTGTGGTTGAAACCATATTTGAAAACCGTTTCATGCATGTGCAGGAATTGCAGCGTCTGGGAGCGCAGATTGAGATCGAGGGCAATACCGCCGTGATTCAGGGTTGCCAGAGCTTGCAGGGCGCGACCGTGATGGCGACCGATTTGCGCGCATCCGCATCCCTTGTGATTGCCGGGATGGTAGCTCAAGGCGAAACCATCGTCGATCGCATCTATCATCTGGACCGTGGTTATGAACATATCGAGGCGAAACTCTCTGCGCTGGGCGCGAAGATACGCAGAATCAATTGAGCCAGGGAGTGGTGAGTAGAGAGTGGTGAGTAAGAAGCAGGTTGCCCCTTCCCTCTTTCCCCTTCTCCCCTTCGCCGTCCCGCTTACAACTTACCACTTACAGTGAAAAACATGATTACCATTGCATTATCCAAAGGCCGTATTTTTGAAGAGACATTGCCTTTGCTGGCAGCCGCAGGCATTACGGCGCTGGAGGATCCGGAATCTTCACGCAAGCTGATCTTGGATACCAACCGTGCTGATGTCAGGTTGATTATCGTGCGTGCATCCGACGTTCCTACCTACGTGCAATATGGCGCGGCGGATATCGGTGTGGCGGGCAAGGATGTATTGAATGAACATGGTGGTGAAGGTTTGTATCAACCGCTGGATTTGAATATCGCACGTTGCCGCATGATGGTGGCGGTGCATAATGATTTCGATTACGAGTCCGCGGTGAAACAAGGTGCGCGCCTGCGTGTGGCGACCAAATATGTCAAGGCAGCGCGCGAGCATTTTGCTGCCAAGGGAGTCCATATCGATCTGATTAAATTGTACGGTTCGATGGAATTGGCTCCGCTGGTGGGATTGTCTGACGTGATTGTTGATCTGGTGAGCAGCGGTAATACGCTTAAAGCCAACCATCTCAAGGCGGTTGAGCATATCAGTGATATTTCTTCGCGTCTGGTTGTCAATCAGGCCGCGCTCAAATTGAAGCGTAGCGTCATTCAGCCCATGCTGGATGCATTTTCGCAGGCACTAACAAAATAACTATCTTGAATCCGTGCTCCCAAATTCGAGCGAGCTAAGCCAGCCGGTTGCCACCATGTTGGTTTCGTCTGTTGGGTTAGCCTACGAATTGAGTTTCAGAATCGGTTTTTAGATGCCGCAAAAATCGCTCGTATCCGAGGTTGTCACGTACGAAGTGGGGTTGCAGAGTACTGATATTGAGGATAAATCATGACTATCTGATAACTTGCGTGATAATCACAAAAATACTATACGTCTTGATATACCGCTTTTTACGAGAGTAGAGTTATTTCATCTGTTTTTCAATCACGTTCCTGTTGCTCTCACCATGTTAGGCTATAAGATGCGTTGCATTGTGGTCAGTAAACGCTGGATGGTGGGTTACTCTCTTGGTGACAGTAGATACCTTCATGCAATCATGATGCATAATTCGGACTATGCCTGATCAGTACAATATAAACCGGTGAATATGACCGAGTTACTCGCCAGTTTCAGTGGGCCGGCCGGGTGGCTTAAAGCTGGCGGCTTCAACTTGCCGGGTAACCGTTCGACCGTTAAGCTTATCAACCCTCGTGATAGAAAATCAAGAAAGAATTCATTTATGACATATTCAATTCAAATTCATCAAACTGGTGGCCCGGAGGTATTGCAATGGGAAGAAACCCAAATCGGTACTCCTGAGGCAGGGCAGGTGCGGATAAAGCAAACTGTGGTTGGGCTAAATTATATTGATGTCTACCACCGGACCGGGCTGTATCCAGTACCGAGGCCATTTGTGCCTGGTATGGAGGCGGCAGGAGTCGTTGATTTAGTCGGAGAAGGTGTTAGCCATCTAAAACAGGGAGACAGGGTTGCCTATGCATCCGTGCTCGGAGCGTATACGGAGCAAAGAATAATTGCTGCGGACCGCCTGGTTAAACTTCCGGATACCATTAGCGACAAGACTGCCGCAGCAATGATGTTGCAGGGCATGACAGCACGCTACTTGATACGGGATATATACAAGGTCGGGCCGGGCGACACGATTCTTATTCATGCCGCTGCCGGAGGTGTTGGTTTGATCATTTGTCAATGGGCTGCCGCACTCGGTGCGACGGTGATTGGCACCGTGTCCAGTGAAGAAAAGGCCGCTCTGGCCAAAGCTAATGGCTGCCATTTTCCGATAATCTATACGCGTGAAGATTTTCAGGCGCGTTTACTTGAAATTACCGGAGGAGAAAAGCTGGCTGTGGTCTATGATTCCGTGGGGCGTGACACGTTTATGAAATCCTTAGATTGTTTGCGTCCGCGCGGACTTATGGTGCTCTTCGGTGCGTCATCAGGTCCGATTCCTCCATTCGACTTGTCGATATTGTCACAGAAAGGCTCGTTGTTAATCACAAGGCCTACGCTTGCTACATTTATAGCAACAAAAGCCTTGCTGGAAGAAAACTCGGCAGAACTTTTTGATGTGGTTAGCTCTGGCAAGGTGAAAATTCACGTCAATCAAAGCTATGCTTTAAAGGATGCAGCGCAAGCTCACCGTAATCTGGAATCGCGCAAAACAACGGGATCAAGCGTTTTGATCGTTTGAATAATCCACTGATGTTACGCGCCCATTATAAAAATGGGGCGCAGTATTTTTTAGTGTAATGCTGCTTGTGTATCACCAAACGCATCTCCGCGTTCTCCAAAGGCGTTTGTCGCAACGTGATTTTCTTCGCTTAACCGGCGGCGTCGTCTGCGGAGATGCGGCCTTAAAATCTTACTTAAGCCCTCACTGGCTGGGGGTTACAGAGCCGTTTTTAAAGTCCGCAATGCCGCCGCATATTTTCGGCACGAAATATCAGGCAGCAGGAATTTTGCCTGATAACCTTTGTGGATGGACTGATAGCTGGGACAACAGCGCCCGTTTGTCTTGCCAGTCGTTTTGTAACTGCCGGAATTAAATCCCTGAAGCAGGGTGCCGCACTTTAAAAAATTGAGTCTGCGCGTGGCATGTTTGAAGTTCAGCATCGACGGCCAAGATCTGCGTTCAATTATCGCATAATATGTCAATTATGCTCGATTGAGGGCATTTCTCACCTAGCAAGATTTTTAGCTTAAGGGTGCATGCGTTGTACACAAGTCCGCAGCCTGACCAGGCGCACTCAAGCAATAACCCATATACAAGGATCAAGCTCCTGTTTCCGACATCAGGTATCTTTTTGCGCTTAATTTGAAAGTCACTTGCTATATTACGGACGTTGGCAGATATACAAGATTGAAAATTGCTTGCCGGAAAGCCGTAGTTCGTCATCTCATCCATAAACACGCGAATTGTGCGCGGGCGATAAATTAGTATTTAATGAGATTTCTCATCAATCAGTCTGTTTTGGTTAAAGTAGGCTCAATTTCGCGGCTTGACGCCATTCAGACCGCCTTTTAAGAATTTCGGCGCGAGCGGCCTGCCACGCTTCTTCGGCAAGCCCACCGCCGGTGCTGCTTCAAAATGCCGCAGCGTAAAATCGACTCAATGCTCATGCCATTGCGGTCGGTCGGCTTGCGCACGCTGCACATCGGTCGATACCCAATCCAACGTATCCAAATGTGCGTCCAACCAATCGGACACCGCTTTCAATTCCCGGCCAATTTCGTGTTTTGAAAAGGCTTCGTATATACTCATCTGGTGCGTGCGTTTTGTGCGCATTTTGGAACCCTTAGTGGTTTTGTTTATTGTTTATAATCAATGGTTTGAGAGTAATTATATCCATTTTCACCGGGTTTTTCCACTGCAAAATCAAATTTTATACAATAAAATCAAATTGTTACGTTTGTGGATGAGAACGAGTTCCCGAATTTTGTAAAAGCTTTCAAGGGTAGGCCGTTATCATTTAAAATGGAGCATGTAATAAAATTAGTTCATAAAATGAAAATCAGACAATTATCAAGCAAAGACGAAGCTTTCAATGAAGAACTAACTGCCTTGCTGGCTTTTGAAGAAACCGCAGATGAAAAGCTGGAAGCCACCGTCGCTGCGATTCTGGCGGACGTGCGCGTGCGCGGTGATGAGGCGGTGCTGGACTATACGGCACGCTTCGATCGCCTGACACTGGTTTGTGCGGAACGGTTGGAATTGCCAAAAGCAGAATTGCACGCAGCTTTTGAAGCCTTGCCAGCAGCGCAGCGCAGGGCTCTGGAAGAGGCAGCCGCGCGAGTAACTGAGTATCATCAAAAACAGAAGCAGGCATCCTGGCATTATCATGATGCCGAGGGCACTCTGCTGGGGCAGCAGGTCACGCCGCTGGATCGGGTGGGGCTATATGTGCCCGGCGGTAAAGCCGCTTATCCTTCTTCTGTGCTGATGAATGCCTTACCTGCTAAAGTGGCGGGGGTTGCTGAGTTGATCATGGTAGTGCCAACCCCGGACGGTGTTAAAAATCAACTGGTGCTTGCGGCAGCCTATCTGGCGGGTGTGGATCGTGTATTTACCATAGGCGGGGCGCAGGCGGTAGCTGCCTTGGCTTACGGTACCGCGACGATACCTAAGGTCGATAAAATAGTCGGGCCCGGTAATGCCTATGTCGCTGCTGCAAAACGTCGTGTGTTCGGTGTGTGCGGTATCGACATGATTGCAGGTCCGTCAGAAATACTGGTCATTTGCGATGGACTGACTGATCCGGACTGGATCGCAATGGATCTGTTCTCACAGGCGGAACATGATGAATTAGCGCAGGCCATTTTGCTCTCGCCGGATGCTGATTTTATTAAGGCGGTGGCCACCAGTGCTGACCGACTGCTGAAACAGATGCCGCGTCGGGAAATCATCAGGACGGCACTGGAGAATCGTGGTGCCTTGATTCACGTCGCAAGCATGGACGAAGCCTGTGCGATTAGTAACAGGATTGCACCTGAACATCTGGAGTTGTCTGTGGCCGAACCGCAAATCTGGTTGCCAAGGTTGAAGCATGCAGGGGCAATTTTTATGGGGCGTCATACTTCTGAGGCGCTGGGAGATTATTGTGCAGGGCCTAATCATGTGTTACCGACTTCAGGTACCGCACGATTTTCATCACCGCTTGGGGTTTACGATTTTCAGAAACGCAGCAGCCTGATTCAGGTCTCTGAGCCGGGCGCGAAAACTTTGGGGAAGATCGCTGCAACGCTGGCTTTAGGCGAAGGATTGCAGGCACATGCGCAATCTGCATTGTACAGAACATAAATAAATTAAAAATAAGCAAAAATAGTCTTGACTTGTGATGCAAATATTAGCATAATGCTGCTCCAGTTTTGGAGGGGTGGCCGAGTGGTTAAAGGCAGCAGACTGTAAATCTGCCCTCTCTGAGTACGAAGGTTCGAATCCTTCCCCCTCCACCAAAATTTAGGTTAAATCCATGCTTGGGTTTGATAGCGTTGTTTGAACGGAAATCTTGCGGGTGTAGCTCAATGGTAGAGCAGAAGTTTTCCAAACTTACGACGAGGGTTCGATTCCCTTCACCCGCTCCAGATACCGCCCATGTGGCTCAGTGGTAGAGCACTCCCTTGGTAAGGGAGAGGTCGCGAGTCCGATTCTCGCCATGGGCACCAATAATGATTGTTAACGTTTGACTAAGGAAAAGTTATGGCAAAGAGCAAATTTGAACGAACCAAGCCTCACGTCAACGTGGGAACAATCGGTCACGTGGATCATGGCAAAACCACACTGACAGCAGCTATTACTATGGTGTTGTGCAAGAAGTTTGGTGGCGAAGCCAAGGCTTACGACCAGATCGATGCAGCACCGGAAGAAAAGGCGCGCGGCATTACTATTAACACCGCTCACGTCGAATACGAAACAGCAAATCGTCACTATGCTCACGTCGATTGTCCAGGTCACGCGGATTATGTTAAAAACATGATTACCGGCGCGGCTCAAATGGACGGCGCAATTCTGGTTTGTTCCGCAGCTGACGGCCCTATGCCTCAGACTCGCGAGCACATTTTGCTGGCACGTCAGGTTGGCGTTCCTTACATTATTGTGTTTCTGAACAAATGCGACATGGTCGACGACGAAGAATTGCTCGAGCTCGTTGAAATGGAAGTTCGTGAATTGCTGACTAAGTATGACTTCCCAGGCGATGATGTGCCTATCATCAAGGGTTCTGCGGTATTGGCTATCAAGGGCGATCAATCTGAAATCGGCGAACCGGCTATTTTGCGTTTGGCTGATGCATTGGATTCATACATTCCTACGCCTGAACGTGCTGTCGACGGCGCTTTCCTGATGCCGGTTGAAGATGTGTTCTCGATCTCAGGTCGCGGTACGGTAGTGACTGGTCGTATCGAGCGCGGTATCGTTAAAGTCGGCGAAGAAATCGAAATCGTTGGTATCAAGCCAACTTTGAAGACGACCTGTACCGGCGTGGAAATGTTCCGTAAGTTACTCGATCAAGGTATGGCCGGCGATAACGTGGGTGTATTGTTGCGCGGTACTAAGCGTGAAGAAGTTGAGCGCGGTCAAGTGCTGTGCAAGCCAGGTTCAATCAAGCCTCACACCAAGTTTACTGCTGAGATCTACGTGCTGGGTAAAGATGAAGGTGGTCGTCATACACCGTTCTTCCAAGGTTACCGTCCACAGTTTTACTTCCGTACAACTGACGTGACTGGCGCTGTTGAATTGCCGGAAGGTACGGAAATGGTTATGCCAGGCGACAACGTCAGCATCACTGTTGCGCTGATCAACCCGATCGCGATGGAAGAAGGTCTGCGCTTTGCGATTCGCGAAGGTGGTCGTACTGTCGGCGCGGGTGTAGTTGCAAAAGTCATCGAGTAAATAGTATGCGAAGGGTCAAGGGAGGAGAGGAAAGGGTTTAATCCTTCTCCCTTTTCTCTTCTCTCTTCTTAATTTATAGGCCAGTAGCTCAATTGGTAGAGTATCGGTCTCCAAAACCGAGGGTTGGGGGTTCGAAACCCTCCTGGCCTGCCAAATAATCGTTTATTGGAATAGTCAAGCATGCAGGATAAAATAAAGTTGCTAATAGCATTCCTGCTGGTTGTAGCAGGTATTGCGGGTTACTACTTTTTGCACGACAGCGCGGCTGTATTGCAGGTGTTGTCCGTATTGGCTGGAGTATTGTCGGCTTTGTTCGTGGCTTCAAAAAGTGAAGTTGGCGGTCGTTTTTTAGTTTTTTCCCGTGATTCTATCGCAGAATCAAAACGTGTTGTTTGGCCTACGCGCAAGGAAACAATGCAAACAACGGGTGTTGTTATTTTATTCGCAATAACAATGGCTTTGTTTTTGTGGCTGGTTGATGCAAGTTTGATGTCTATGGTTAATAAGTTGATGGGGCGGGTTGAATAATGGCGATGAGTTGGTATGTTGTTCACACGTACTCTCAATTTGAGAAGAGTGTCTCACGCGCTTTGGCCGAACGTATTCAACGTGAGAATATGCAGGATAAGTTTGGTCAGATTCTGGTTCCGGTAGAGGAAGTGGTTGAACTTAAGGGTGGTCAAAAAGTCACGTCTGAACGTAAGTTTTTTCCAGGTTATGTGTTGGTTGAAATGGAAATGACCGATGAATCCTGGCATCTGGTAAAAAATACTGCGAAAGTGACTGGTTTCCTCGGCGGTTCGGCAATGCGCCCAACACCAATCAGTGAAAAAGAAGTTCAGACTATTATGCAGCAAATGCAAGCGGGTGTAGAAAAACCCAGACCGAAGGTATTATTTGAGGTTGGTGAGGCCGTGCGTGTTAAGGAAGGTCCTTTTACGGACTTTACTGGTATGGTTGAAGAAGTTAATTATGACAAGAATAAGATACGGGTGGCGGTAACGATTTTTGGTCGTGCTACACCGGTAGAGTTGGATTTTGGTCAGGTAGAAAAAGGCTGAAAAGTGGCAGACATAGATTGGGAAACGCAGCTAAGCTGGTCTTAAGCGCGGTTTCCCGTTCTTTGTTTTCCGTATTTGGGGAGAGATATTGATCTCGATTACCCGTTTGATAGGAGTGTAACATGGCAAAAAAAGTCATAGGCTATATTAAGCTGCAAGTTCCAGCTGGTAAAGCAAATCCAAGTCCACCAATTGGCCCAGCATTGGGTCAGCGCGGTTTGAACATCATGGAGTTCTGTAAGGCGTTTAACGCTGCGACTCAGGGTGTAGAGGTAGGTTTGCCAATTCCGGTGGTCATCACCGCGTTTGCAGACAAAAGCTTCACCTTCATCATGAAGACTCCGCCTGCAACCATTCTGATCAAGAAGGCTGTTGGCATTCAAAAGGGCAGCGCAACTCCGCACACTGTCAAGGTTGGTCACTTGACACGCAAGCAAGCTGAAGAAATTGCAACAACCAAAATGCCGGATCTCACCGCTGCTGATATGGATGCGGCTGTTCGCATTATTGCAGGTAGTGCGCGTAGTATCGGTATTACCGTGGAGGGCGAATAATGTCTAAGCGCTATAAAGCAATCGCAACTAAAGTTGATCGCAACAAAATGTACGCTTTAACCGATGCTTTGTCTTTGGTCAAAGAAAACGCAGTTGCAAAGTTTGATGAATCTATCGACGTGGCTGTAAATCTGGGTATCGATGCACGTAAATCAGACCAGTTGGTTCGCGGTTCTGTCGTATTGCCTCGCGGCACCGGTAAAACGGTTCGCGTTGCTGTGTTTGCGCAAGGTGCAAAAGCAGAAGAAGCAAAGGCTGCCGGTGCTGATATCGTTGGTTTCGACGATCTGGCAGATGCGATCAAAAAAGGCGAGATGAATTTTGACATTGTTATTGCCAGTCCTGATGCGATGCGTCTGGTCGGTCAATTGGGTCAGATTCTGGGCCCTCGCGGTTTGATGCCTAACCCTAAGGTTGGTACAGTATCTGCCGACGTGGCGGGTGCAGTTCGCAACGCAAAAGCCGGTCAGGTTCAGTATCGCAATGACAAAAACGGTATTATTCAATGCACGATCGGTCGCGCTTCATTCGCACCGGAAGCATTGCGTGAAAATCTGCTGGCATTGATTGATGCTCTGGTTAAAGCCAAGCCAGCTACATCTAAAGGTGTCTTCATGAAGAAGGTATCTCTGTCAAGTACGATGGGTGTCGGTGTACGTGTAGATCAGTCCACGTTCAGCGCATAACGTATCAAATCTGGTGACTTGGTGTTATAGCCATGTCACCTTATATCTTTGCACTGCTGGCGGTAGTCAGCATCAAAGACCGTAGGAGCTGTTGATATCAGTATCCGGTATGCAGAATGCCGGATTCAGTTTTGAAGCAGCTTAATTGAGGGAGAGGTTGATTGATTTAGGGTCGTTGAATCCTGAATCCTGAATCCTGAATCCTGAATCCAACGCAGATGGTGTGCCCGCGAGCAGGATGTTCTCCTGACTCATGGTCGCTGTTGTAAATGATGGAATGTATCTGATGCATTCCGGATAATGGAGGAAGACTTGAGTCTCAATCTGCAAGAAAAACAAGCCGTGGTAGCGGAAGTAAGTGCACAAGTGGCGCAATCGCAAACCATCGTTTTAGCAGAATACCGTGGCATCAAAGTTGCCGATATTACTGTATTGCGTGCCACTGCACGTAAATCCGGTGTATATCTACATGTGTTGAAAAACTCATTGGCACGTCGCGCGGTACAAGGTACTTCATTTGAAGCGTTAGCTGACAGTATGGTAGGTCCTCTTGTGTATAGCATGAGTACTGACGCTGTAGCCGCTGCCAAAGTGATGAACGATTTTGCTAAAACAAACCCGAAGTTGGTGATTAAGGCTGGCGCAATGGCAGGTTCCCTGATGTCTGCGGAACAAGTTGCTGTATTGGCTGCCACACCAAGTCGTGATGAGTTGATCGCCATGTTGATGGCAACCATGAATGCGACGACTGCAAAATTCGTTCGCACCCTGGCTGCAATCCGTGATGCTAATACACCTGCTGATGTGGTCGCTGAAACTGAAGCTCCTGCTGAAGTCGAAGCAGCTGCTGTTTAATTTTTGAAATATTTAGGAGAACAATATGGCTATAACTAATGCTGAATTGATGGATGCAGTTGCCGGCATGACCGTGCTGGAATTGTCTGAGCTGATCAAGCAAATGGAAGAAAAATTTGGCGTGTCTGCTGCTGTTGCAGCAGCCGGCCCTGCTGCTGCCGGCCCTGCCGCTGCTGCTGCTGAGCAAACTGAATTTGACGTGTTCTTGACCGCTATTGGCGATAACAAGGTTAGCGTTATTAAGGCTGTTCGCGCAATCACAGGTCTTGGTTTGAAAGAAGCCAAGGATCTGGTTGATGCAACACCTAAGGTCGTTAAAGAAGGTATTTCCAAAGCTGATGCTGATGCAGTTGCCAAGCAACTGATTGAAGCTGGCGCTACCGCTGAAGTCAAGTAATACATCGTGTTGCCAAAAGGCTGACGGCGTACCGTCAGCCTTTTGGCGCTTTAAGAAGCTAATGGACGGGAAATCTGATTTCAGGCTTCCCGCCCCTTGTCTTTTTGCCTAGTTGTGGAGATTATATGAGCTATTCTTTTACCGAAAAAAAACGTATTCGTAAAAGTTTCGGCAAGCGTATCGGTGCTTTACCGATCCCTTTCCTTTTATCCACCCAATTGGAAGCTTTCGCTGCCTTTTTACAGGCTGATACCGCGCCTGATAAGCGCAAGAATGAAGGCTTGCAAGCTGCTTTTAACGGAATTTTTCCGATAGAAAGCCATTCGAAGAATGCCAAGTTGGATTTTGTCAGCTATATGCTGGGAATGCCCGCCTTTGACGTTAAGGAATGTCAGCAGCGTGGTTTGACCTACGCATCGCCATTGCGCGCGCGCGTGCGTCTGACTATCATGGACAAGGAAGCCTCCAAGCCTACGGTGAAGGAAGTCAAGGAACAGGAAGTTTACATGGGCGAAATGCCTTTGATGACGAATACCGGTTCGTTTGTGATCAACGGTACTGAGCGTGTTATTGTTTCCCAATTACATCGCTCACCTGGTGTATTTTTTGAGCATGACCGGGGTAAAACACACTCGTCAGGTAAACTTTTGTTTTCAGCCCGAATCATTCCCTATCGCGGTTCATGGCTGGATTTCGAATTCGATGCCAAGGACTATGTGTATTTCCGTATCGATCGCCGCCGCAAAATGCCGGTGACGATACTGCTGCGCTCGTTAGGGTATAGCAATGAAGACATGCTGGACATGTTCTACGAATTCGATACCTTTCAATTGGGTAAAAAGGGCGGCATTCAGTTTGAAGTTGTGGCCGAGCGCTTGCGCGGTGAAATCGCCCGTTTCGATATTCTGGACAAGGCCGGCAAGACCATCGTCGCCCAAGATAAACGTATCACCGTGCGTCATATTCGTCAAATGCAGGAAGCGGGCATTGATAAGCTGGCTGTCAGTGAAGATTTCCTGCTGGGTCGTGTGGTTGCCAATAATATTGTCGACAAGGACAGCGGCGAAATCATTGCCAATGCCAATGATGAGATAACTGAACAGTTGTTGCATAAGTTGCAGGAAGCCAATATCAGCAAGCTGCACACCTTGTACACCAATGATCTTGATCAGGGTGCTTATATGTCGCAAACACTGCGCACGGATGAGACCACTGACAAGTGGACTGCGCGCGTTGCGATTTATCGCATGATGCGTCCTGGCGAACCGCCAACTGAAGAATCGGTAGAAGGTTTGTTCAATGGCCTGTTCTTCAGTGACGAGCGTTACGATTTGTCTGTGGTAGGTCGTATGAAATTCAATCGTCGTGTCGGGCGTGAAGAGTTGATCGGTTCACCTATTCTGTCCAACGAAGATATCGTCGCTGTGGTGAAGATTCTGGTTGAATTGCGCAATGGCCGCGGTGAAATCGATGATATTGACCATCTGGGTAATCGTCGTGTTCGTGCTGTGGGTGAATTGGCTGAAAATCAGTTCCGTGTCGGGTTAGCTCGTGTTGAGCGCGCTGTCAAGGAGCGACTGGGTCAGGCTGAAGCGGATAATCTGATGCCGCATGATTTGATCAATGCTAAGCCGATTTCAGCCGCAATCAAGGAGTTTTTTGGTTCCAGCCAGTTGAGTCAGTTCATGGATCAAACCAATCCGCTGTCAGAAGTGACGCATAAGCGTCGTATCTCAGCACTGGGGCCTGGTGGTTTGACTCGTGAACGTGCCGGTTTTGAAGTCCGCGACGTACATCCGACGCATTATGGTCGTGTGTGCCCGATCGAAACACCGGAAGGTCCAAACATTGGACTTATCAATTCTCTGGCGCTGTATGCACGTACCAATAAATACGGTTTCATTGAAACACCTTATCGTAAAGTGACCAATGGTCAGGTGTCAAACGAGGTGGAGTATTTGTCAGCGATTGAAGAAAGCACCTTTACTATCGCTCAGGCCAATGCCGAGCTTGATCGGGACGGGCTTTTTACCGATGACATCGTGTCTGCTCGCCGTCACAATGAATTTGTGCTGGCCGCACCCGATACCATCAATTATATGGACGTGTCGCCTTCACAGGTGGTGTCAGTCGCAGCCTGTCTGATTCCTTTCCTAGAACACGACGATGCGAACCGTGCATTGATGGGGGCGAATATGTCACGTCAGGCCGTGCCTTGTTTGCGCGCTGAAAAGCCGCTGGTAGGTACAGGTATTGAACGCACTGTTGCGCTCGATTCCGGTACCGCCGTGCAGGCTATCCGTGGCGGTCGCATCGACTATGTGGATGCCGCTCGTATCGTGGTGCGTGTGACTGATGAAGAAACCACTGCCGGTGAAGTGGGTGTCGATATTTACAATTTAATCAAATACACCCGTTCCAACCAGAACACCAATATCAATCAGCGGCCACTGGTTAAAGTTGGCGATGTGATTGCGCGTGGCGACGTAGTCGCTGATGGTGCGTCTACTGATATGGGTGAGTTGGCATTGGGTCAAAACGTGCTGGTCGCGTTTATGCCGTGGAACGGTTACAACTACGAAGATTCGATTCTGATTTCTGAACGTATTATTGCTCAGGATCGCTTCACTTCAATTCACATTGAAGAGTTGACTGTCGTGGCGCGTGACACCAAGCTGGGTACGGAAGAAATCACTCGTGATATTCCAAACTTGTCAGAGGTTCAGTTAGCGCGTCTGGATGATTGCGGGATTGTGCATATCGGTGCGGAAGTGGCTGTAGGTGACGTACTGGTGGGGAAAGTGACCCCTAAGGGTGAAACGCAACTGACGCCGGAAGAAAAATTGCTGCGTGCTATCTTTGGTGAAAAAGCATCCGACGTTAAAGACACTAGTCTGCGCGTTTCGGCAGGCAGTTCCGGTACGGTTATCGACGTTCAGGTGTTTACCCGCGAAGGTTTGCAGCGCGATCGTCGTGCACAACAGATCGTCGATGATGAACTGAATCGCTACAAGAAAGATCTGGCGGATCAGATGCGTATTGTTGAAAGCGATGCCTTTACCCGTCTGGAAAAACTACTGCTGGATAAGGTTGCTAACGGCGGACCGAGAAAGCTGACTAAGGGTAGTCTGCTTACTCAAGCTTATCTTTCCAGCGTCGAACATCATCAGTGGTTTGATATACGCGTATCAGATGATGAAGTTGCAGCGCAAATGGAGCAGGTCAAGGAGGGTCTGGCTCAGAAACGCGTTGAGTTTGATGCCGCATTTGAGTTGAAGAAGAAAAAAATGACACAAGGCGATGAACTGCAAGCCGGTGTGCAGAAAATGGTTAAGGTTTACGTTGCGGTCAAACGGCGTTTGCAACCGGGTGACAAAATGGCGGGACGTCACGGTAACAAAGGTGTAATCTCGCGCATCGTTCCGGTTGAAGATATGCCTTATATGGCTGACGGTACACCGGTTGATGTCGTCTTGAACCCGCTTGGTGTTCCTTCACGGATGAATATCGGGCAGATTCTTGAAACACATCTGGGTTGGGCGGCGAACGGCTTGGGTAAGAAGATAGACCAGATGTTGCAGACCAATGCAAAAGTGATTGAATTGCGAGGATTCCTCGACAAGATTTATAACCATAACAATGGTCAGTCAGTGGATTTTGAGACATTTAATGACGATGAAATCATTGAGTTGTGTCGTAATTTGCGTAAAGGTGTACCCTTTGCAACACCGGTATTTGACGGCGCGAGTGAAGAGGAAATCAAGTACATGCTGGCATTGGCTGATTTGCCGTTGTCCGGTCAGACTACCTTGCATGATGGTCGTACTGGTGAAGCGTTTGATCGTTCGGTAACCGTCGGTTATAAGCATGTTTTGAAACTGCATCACTTGGTTGATGACAAGATGCACGCACGTTCAACTGGTCCATACAGTCTGGTTACTCAGCAACCGCTGGGTGGTAAAGCGCAGTTCGGTGGTCAGCGTTTTGGTGAAATGGAAGTGTGGGCTCTGGAAGCGTATGGCGCTGCGTACACCTTGCAGGAAATGCTTACTGTCAAGTCCGATGACGTGGCGGGTCGCACCAAGGTGTATGAGAATATCGTCAAGGGCGATCACAAGATTGATGCCGGTATGCCGGAATCCTTCAACGTGGTCATCAAGGAAATTCGATCCCTGGCGATCGATATGGATTTGGAACGTAACTAGATATAGGGAGCAGGTCGGGCTTTAGCCCGACTAAGCGCCAGTGTCGGGCTAAAGCCCGACCTACCAACCAGATTTAGGAGTTACACATGAAATCATTGTTAGATTTGTTTAAGCAAGTCACACAAAAAGAAGAGTTTGATGCGATCAAAATTGGTCTTGCATCTCCTGAAAAAATTCGCTCGTGGTCATACGGTGAGGTTAAAAAGCCTGAAACGATCAACTATCGTACCTTCAAACCTGAACGTGACGGATTGTTCTGCGCCAAGATTTTCGGGCCGGTCAAGGACTATGAGTGTCTGTGCGGAAAGTACAAGCGGCTGAAGCACCGTGGGGTGATTTGCGAGAAGTGTGGCGTTGAAGTGACCTTGTCGAAAGTGCGTCGTGAACGCATGGGGCATATCGAGTTAGCTTCTCCTGTCGCACATATCTGGTTTCTGAAGTCCTTGCCATCCCGTCTGGGTATGGTGCTGGATATGACCTTGCGGGATATTGAACGCGTATTGTATTTTGAAGCCTATGTAGTGACTGAGCCAGGCATGACGCCGCTTAACCGCGGTCAATTACTCTCAGATGATGACTATTTGGCCAAAACGGAAGAATACGGTGATGAATTCACGGCACTAATGGGTGCGGAAGGCGTGCGCGCTTTGTTGAGTGGTCTGGATGTGCTCAATGAAATCGACACTTTGCGTGCCGATTTGCAGGCAACCGGTTCTGAAACCAAGATCAAAAAATATGCAAAACGACTGAAAGTGCTTGAAGCTTTCTGTGTCTCCGGAATCAAGCCGCAATGGATGGTGCTGGAAGTATTGCCCGTATTGCCGCCGGAACTGCGTCCCTTGGTGCCGCTGGATGGCGGGCGTTTCGCGACTTCTGATCTGAATGATTTGTACCGCCGCGTGATCAACCGTAACAACCGTCTGCGTCGACTGCTTGAATTGAAGGCGCCGGACATCATTGTGCGTAATGAAAAGCGCATGTTGCAGGAAGCGGTTGATTCACTGCTGGACAATGGTCGACGAGGTAAAGCGATGACTGGTGCGAACAAGCGCCAATTGAAGTCGCTGGCCGACATGATTAAGGGTAAGAGCGGGCGTTTCCGTCAGAATTTGCTGGGTAAACGCGTCGATTATTCCGGTCGTTCTGTGATTGTGGTGGGTCCTCAACTGAAACTGCATCAATGCGGTCTGCCTAAAAAAATGGCGTTGGAGCTGTTCAAGCCTTTCATCTTCAGTCGTCTCGAAGCGATGGGGCTGGCGACCACAATTAAAGCGTCCAAGCGTATGGTAGAGGCTGAAGAACCGATTGTATGGGACATTCTTGAAGAAGTGATACGCGAACATCCGGTGATGCTGAACCGTGCGCCTACATTGCATCGTCTGGGTATTCAGGCGTTTGAACCTATATTGATCGAAGGTAAGGCCATCCAGTTGCATCCTCTGGTCTGTACCGCCTTTAACGCCGACTTTGACGGCGATCAGATGGCTGTACACGTACCCTTGTCGCTGGAAGCGCAGATGGAATGCCGCACGTTGTTGCTGGCTTCCAATAACGTATTGTCACCAGCAAACGGTGAGCCGATTATCGTACCTTCACAGGATATCGTGCTGGGTCTGTACTACATGACCCGCGAAAATATCGGTGTCAAGGGCGAAGGTTCGATGTTCGCCAATATCGCCGAAGTATCTCGTGCCTACGAGTCCCGTGAGGTTGATTTGCAGGCCAAGGTGATCGTTCGCTTGAAGGAATTCCATAAGGATGAGGCGGGTGAGTTAGTCGAAAAACTGGTTCGTCATGATACAACCGTTGGACGTGCGCTGCTCTCTGAAGTATTGCCGGCCGGTCTGCCGTTTGCTTTGATCAATAAGGCGCTGAAGAAAAAAGAAATATCCAAGCTGATCAACGCAAGTTTCCGTCAATGCGGACTGCGCGATACCGTCATTATGGCTGATAAGCTGATGTACACCGGTTTCACCTATGCAACCCGTGCCGGTATTTCAATTTGTATTGATGACATGCTGATGCCGCCGGAGAAAGCCGATCTGATTGGCGCGGCTGAAAAAGAAGTTATGGAGATTCATACTCAGTACACCTCGGGACTGGTGACTGACGGCGAACGCTACAACAAGGTGGTCGACATCTGGGGACGTACTGGCGACATGGTGGCTAAGGCCATGATGGATCAATTAAGTTCTGAACCTGTGCTGGATCGTATTACCGGGGAAGTGCGTTTAATGCCGAACGGTAGTCCGATGACGCAGGAATCGCTTAACTCGATTTACATGATGGCCGACTCCGGTGCGCGGGGTTCTGCAGCACAGATACGTCAGCTATCAGGTATGCGTGGATTGATGGCCAAGCCGGATGGTTCGATTATTGAAACGCCAATCACCGCGAACTTCCGCGAAGGTCTGAGCATGTTGCAGTACTTTATTTCCACCCACGGTGCACGTAAAGGTCTGGCAGATACAGCCCTGAAAACAGCTAACTCAGGTTATCTTACCCGTCGTCTGGTTGACGTGACACAGGATCTGGTTGTGGTTGAAGAAGATTGCGGAACCACCAACGGCGCCATGATGAAGGCGATTGTCGAAGGCGGTGAGGTTATTGAAGCCTTGCGCGAGCGTATTCTGGGGCGCGTATTGAGTCATGATGTGGTTAATCCTGAATCGGGTGAAACCTTGTATGAAGTGGGTACGCTGTTGGATGAAACGGCTGTTGAGCGTATTGAAGCGCTTGGCGTGGATGAGGTTGAAGTTCGTGCCCCACTTAAATGTGAAACGCGTTTTGGCCTTTGTGCCAAGTGTTACGGCCGCGATCTGGGGCGTGGTTCGATGGTCAATGTGGGTGAGGCGGTTGGCGTGATCGCAGCGCAGTCCATTGGTGAGCCAGGTACTCAGTTGACCATGCGTACCTTCCACGTTGGGGGGGCCGCCTCACGTAACGTGGTTGCGAGTCAGGTTGAAGGCAAGTCGAATGGTGTGTTGAAATACAGCCCTAATATGCGGTTGGTCACGACCTTGCGCGGCGAAGCGATTGTGGTAGCACGTAGTGCGGAAATTATCATCGCGGATGATTATGGTCGTGAGCGTGAGCGTCACAAAGTGCCCTATGGTGCAACGCTGGTCATCAAGGAAGGGACAAATGTCCGTGCCGGTGAAGTGCTGGCTACCTGGGATCCGCATACCCGTCCGATTATCACGGAATATGCGGGGAAAGTAAGCTTCCAGAATGTCGAGGAAGGTGTGACAGTTGCCAAGCAGATCGATGAAGTTACCGGTTTGTCCACGCTAGTAGTAATTGATCCAAAACAACGTACTGCAGCGCAAAACAAAGCGGGGACCATGGTGCGTCCTATGGTTCGGCTGTTCGATGAGAACGGTGAAGATGTCAAACTAACAGGTACAGAAACTGCTGTCAGCGTGACCTTTCAGACAGGTTGTATCATTACCGTAGAAGATGGTCAGCATGTGGGTGTGGGTGATGTACTGGCGCGTATTCCTCAGGAATCATCCAAAACCCGCGATATTACCGGTGGTCTGCCGCGTGTTGCCGAACTATTTGAAGCGCGTATTCCGAAAGATGCCGGTATGCTGGCGGAATGTACCGGAACGGTATCGTTTGGTAAGGAAACCAAGGGTAAGCAGCGCCTGGTGATTACCGATATTGAAGGTTTGGCGAACGAATTCCTGATCCCGAAGGAAAAACACGTCCTGGTACATGATGGTCAGATGGTGACACGTGGTGAGATGATTGTTGACGGTCCTGCTGATCCTCATGATATTTTGCGATTGTTGGGTGTGGCAGAGTTGGCACGTTATATAACGGATGAAGTGCAGGAAGTGTACCGTTTGCAGGGTGTGAAGATCAATGACAAACATATTGAGGTGATCGTACGTCAAATGCTCAGACGAGTTCAGGTCAGAGAAACAGGGGATACCCGTTTCATCGTTGGCGAGCAGGTTGAGCGAGCAGATTTACTGGTGGAAAATGAAAAAATGTTTGCAGCAGGAAAAATACCTGCAACATTTGAATTCATGCTGCTGGGTATAACAAAGGCATCCTTGTCTACTGATTCATTTATTTCAGCGGCCTCCTTCCAGGAAACCACTCGTGTACTCACGGAAGCTGCAATTATGGGCAAGCGTGACGAATTGCGTGGATTGAAAGAAAATGTGATTGTGGGCCGGCTAATTCCGGCAGGTACCGGAATGGCATTTCATAATGCCAGACGTAAGCAAAAATTAGGCATTGATATTGCACCTATGCGCGCATTTCAGTTGCCAGAGTCACAAGCTAGTGGAGAGTTGCTTGACAGCGGGGTCGTTTCTGAATAGAATCTACAACCTTTTTAGCGTCGCGGTGGTCTAATTTAGCTTGCTGCGATGATAAGCTTTTGTTTTATAAACAGGAATTTAAGAATTAACTTTAGGATGTTAGATAATGCCAACCATTAATCAGTTGATCCGCAAGCCGCGTGTCGCAATCGTAGAAAAGAGTAAAGTGCCTGCACTTGGCAGTTCACCACAAAAGCGTGGTGTATGTACACGTGTGTATACTACAACACCTAAGAAGCCTAACTCAGCGTTGCGTAAGGTGGCTAAGGTTCGTTTGACCAATGGTTTTGAAGTCATTAGCTATATCGGCGGTGAAGGCCATAACTTGCAGGAACACTCGGTTGTGTTGCTGCGTGGTGGCCGTGTAAAGGATTTGCCTGGTGTGCGTTACCATATGGTCCGCGGTAGTCTGGATACGGCTGGCGTGAAAGATCGTAAGCAATCCCGTTCCAAGTACGGTACAAAACGTCCCAAGAAATAATTCTTGTGACTGTTATTTTTAATATTTGAGGTTGATATGCCAAGACGCAGAGAAGTACCCAAACGTGAAGTTTTGCCGGATCCAAAGTACGGCAACCAGGACTTGTCCAAATTTGTAAATGTGTTGATGACAGCAGGTAAGAAGTCTGTAGCTGAACGCATTTTGTATGGCGCGCTGGAACAAGTGAGCAAAAAGACTGGTAAGGACGCAATTGAGATTTTCAATCTGGCCTTAACTAACGCTAAGCCACAAGTTGAAGTTAAGAGCCGTCGTGTTGGTGGTGCTAATTATCAGGTGCCAGTAGAAGTGCGCCCGTCCCGTCGTATGGCCTTGTCCATGCGTTGGTTGCGTGATGCATCGCGTAAACGCGGTGAAAAGTCCATGGGTATGCGCCTGGCAGGTGAACTGATCGATGCGTCTGAAGGTCGCGGCGGTGCGGTTAAGAAGCGTGAAGAAGTCCATCGTATGGCTGATGCCAACAAGGCTTTCTCGCATTTCCGCTTCTAATTTTTGTATCACTAATCAGACATATAGTTAGGTATTCATCGTGGCTCGTAAAACACCTATTAACCGCTACCGTAATATCGGTATCAGCGCGCATATTGATGCGGGCAAAACGACGACAACTGAACGTATTCTGTTCTACACCGGTGTAAGTCACAAGATCGGTGAAGTTCATGATGGCGCAGCCACTATGGACTGGATGGAACAGGAGCAGGAGCGTGGTATTACGATCACTTCTGCTGCGACCACCTGTTTCTGGCAGGGCATGGAGAAACAGTACGAGGAGCATCGCTTTAATATTATCGATACTCCGGGTCACGTCGATTTCACGATCGAGGTTGAGCGTTCAATGCGTGTGCTGGATGGCGCGTGCATGGTTTATTGCGCGGTAGGTGGTGTGCAGCCACAGTCTGAAACTGTATGGCGTCAGGCTAATAAGTACAAAGTGCCTCGTTTGGCATTTGTAAACAAGATGGATCGCCAGGGCGCGAATTTCTTCAAGGTAGTTGAACAGATGGGCACGCGTCTGCGTGCAAATCCTGTGCCTATTGTTGTGCCTATCGGCGCTGAAGAAAAGTTCGAAGGTGTGGTTGATCTGATCAAGATGCGTGCTATTTACTGGGATGAAGCATCTCAGGGCATGAAGTTCGACTATCGTGAAATTCCGGCTGATTTGGTTGATGTTGCAACTGAATGGCGTGCGAAGATGGTTGAGACTGCCGCAGAAGCTTCTGAAGAGTTGATGAATAACTACCTTGAGAATGGTGAGTTGACTGAAGAAGAAATTATTTTCGGTTTGCGTACCCGTACTATTGCTTGCGAAATTCAGCCTATGCTGTGCGGTTCCGCCTTCAAGAATAAGGGCGTTCAGCGTATGCTGGATGCAGTTATTATGTTTATGCCGTCCCCCGTTGATATTCCTGATGTCAAGGGTGAAGATGAAGATGGCAATCCGACAACTCGTAAGGCTGCTGATAGTGAAAGCTTCTCTGCGCTGGCATTCAAGCTGATGACAGATCCGTTTGTCGGTCAATTGACTTTCGTGCGGGTCTATTCCGGTGTGCTGAAAAAAGGTGACACGGTTTATAACTCGGTACGTGGCAAAAAGGAACGTATCGGTCGTATCGTTCAGATGCACGCTAACGAACGTCTAGAAGTTGATGAGATTCTTGCTGGCGATATCGCCGCCTGTATCGGCTTGAAGGAAGTGACTACCGGAGAATCGCTGTGTGATGTTAACAATACCATCATCCTTGAGCGCATGATTTTCCCTGAACCGGTAATTCACGTGGCCGTTGAGCCTAAGACGAAGGTTGATCAGGAAAAGATGGGTCTTGCGCTGGGTCGTCTGGCGGCAGAAGATCCTTCATTCCGTGTGCGTACCGATGAAGAATCCGGTCAGACTATTATGTCGGGTATGGGTGAGTTGCATCTTGAAATTCTGGTTGACCGCATGAAGCGTGAATTCGGCGTTGAAGCTAACGTTGGTGCGCCTCAAGTTGCCTACCGTGAAGCGATACGCAAAAAAGTTGAAGTCGAAGGTAAGTACGCCAAGCAAACCGGTGGTCGCGGTCAGTACGGTCACGTGTGGATTACCATGGAGCCTAATGAGCCGGGTAAGGGTTTTGAATTCATTGATGCGATCAAGGGCGGAACTGTTCCACGTGAATATATCCCCGCTGTTGAAAAGGGTCTGCGTGAATCTCTGCCAAGTGGTGTGTTGGCCGGTTTCCCGGTTGTGGACGTGAAGGTAACTCTGTTTGATGGGTCTTATCATGATGTCGATTCCAACGAAAATGCCTTCAAGATGGCAGCTTCAATGGCATTCAAAGAAGGTATGCGCAAAGCAAGTCCAGTTCTGCTGGAACCGATGATGTCGGTTGAAGTGGAAACGCCTGAAGATTATACCGGTACGGTGATGGGCGATCTGTCTTCACGTCGCGGTATGGTTCAGGGTATGGACGACATGCTGGGTGGTGGTAAATCTGTTAAGGCTGAGGTTCCATTGTCCGAAATGTTCGGTTATTCGACGTCTCTGCGCTCAGCGACCCAAGGCCGTGCGACTTATACGATGGAATTCAAGCACTACACTGAAGCACCGAAGAATGTCGCTGAGGCGATTATGAATAAGAAATAAAAACAGTCGTAAGTCCTTAGGCGTTAGTTTTTAGTTAAAGCCAAAACCGTGTAACGGACTAAGCAAGCTAGCGTCTAGCAACTTTTAACGGTTGTTAAACAGATAATTATTAGATAGAGGCAACAATCATGGCAAAGAGCAAATTTGAACGAACCAAGCCTCACGTCAACGTGGGAACAATCGGTCACGTGGATCATGGCAAAACCACACTGACAGCAGCTATTACTATGGTGTTGTGCAAGAAGTTTGGTGGCGAAGCCAAGGCTTACGACCAGATCGATGCAGCACCGGAAGAAAAGGCGCGCGGCATTACTATTAACACCGCTCACGTCGAATACGAAACAGCAAATCGTCACTATGCTCACGTCGATTGTCCAGGTCACGCGGATTATGTTAAAAACATGATTACCGGCGCGGCTCAAATGGACGGCGCAATTCTGGTTTGTTCCGCAGCTGACGGCCCTATGCCTCAGACTCGCGAGCACATTTTGCTGGCACGTCAGGTTGGCGTTCCTTACATTATTGTGTTTCTGAACAAATGCGACATGGTCGACGACGAAGAATTGCTCGAGCTCGTTGAAATGGAAGTTCGTGAATTGCTGACTAAGTATGACTTCCCAGGCGATGATGTGCCTATCATCAAGGGTTCTGCGGTATTGGCTATCAAGGGCGATCAATCTGAAATCGGCGAACCGGCTATTTTGCGTTTGGCTGATGCATTGGATTCATACATTCCTACGCCTGAACGTGCTGTCGACGGCGCTTTCCTGATGCCGGTTGAAGATGTGTTCTCGATCTCAGGTCGCGGTACGGTAGTGACTGGTCGTATCGAGCGCGGTATCGTTAAAGTCGGCGAAGAAATCGAAATCGTTGGTATCAAGCCAACTTTGAAGACGACCTGTACCGGCGTGGAAATGTTCCGTAAGTTACTCGATCAAGGTATGGCCGGCGATAACGTGGGTGTATTGTTGCGCGGTACTAAGCGTGAAGAAGTTGAGCGCGGTCAAGTGCTGTGCAAGCCAGGTTCAATCAAGCCTCACACCAAGTTTACTGCTGAGATCTACGTGCTGGGTAAAGATGAAGGTGGTCGTCATACACCGTTCTTCCAAGGTTACCGTCCACAGTTTTACTTCCGTACAACTGACGTGACTGGCGCTGTTGAATTGCCGGAAGGTACGGAAATGGTTATGCCAGGCGACAACGTCAGCATCACTGTTGCGCTGATCAACCCGATCGCGATGGAAGAAGGTCTGCGCTTTGCGATTCGCGAAGGTGGTCGTACTGTCGGCGCGGGTGTAGTTGCAAAAGTCATCGAGTAAATAGTATGCGAAGGGTCAAGGGAGGAGAGGAAAGGGTTTAATCCTTCTCCCTTTTCTCTTCTCTCTTCTCGTATTATTGCTTGCATATAGTATTCAGTGCGAATATAATGCGCCCCCTCACTTGAGTGATTTCAAGTGAGTTTGTTCTTTAATTAGCGGCATTGCCGCAGCAAGTCAGAGAAAATTATGCAAAGTCAAAAAATTCGCATTCGCCTGAAAGCATTCGATTATCGTTTAATCGATCAATCAGCTGCACGTATTGTTGAAACAGCCAAGCGCACTGGCGCGGTGGTTAATGGTCCTGTGCCCTTGCCAACTAAAATTGAGCGTTTCGACGTTTTGCGTTCACCTCACGTAAATAAGACTTCGCGTGATCAATTCGAAATTCGTACTCATTTACGTTTAATGGATATCGTTGATCCAACTGATAAGACAGTTGATGCATTGATGAAGCTGGATTTGCCAGCTGGCGTAGATGTGGAAATCAAGTTGCAGTAAAAAAGAGTTGTAGGGGCGTAATTTATTGCGCCCGTACGCATAATCGGCCGACCAATTGTAGTTGGCCCCTTAACAAGAGGAAATAAAAATGAGCTTAGGACTTGTCGGTCGCAAGATTGGCATGACCCGCGTATTTACTGAAGACGGATCATCGTTGCCGGTAACTGTGCTGGAAGTGTCTAATAATCGTGTTACTCAGGTTAAATCCGTTGCTATCGATGGTTATACCGCTGTGCAATTGGCACATGGTGTTCGTCGCGCAACCCGCGTCAGCAAAGCTGCCGCAGGACACTACGCTAAAGCGGGTGTGGAAGCCGGAAGTGCACTGAAGGAATTTATCGTATCACCTGATCATGGTCTTGAAGCCGGTGCTGTAGTCAGTGTCGAAATTTTTCAGGTCGGTCAACTCGTTGATGTAACTGGTACGACTAAGGGTAAAGGCTATGCCGGTACCATCAAGCGTCACCACTTTAAATCAGGCCGAGCATCTCACGGTAACTCAAAGTCACATAACGTACCGGGTTCTATCGGTATGGCGCAAGATCCTGGTCGTGTATTTCCAGGTAAGCGCATGACGGGGCATCTGGGTGATGAACAGCGCACAGTACAAAATTTACAAATCGTTCGTGTCGACGTGGCTCGTCAATTGTTGCTGGTTAAAGGCGCCGTTCCCGGTTGCACAAACAGCAAAATTATCGTGCGTCCGGCAGTCAAGGCAGGTGCCTAATGGAACTTAAAGTCATTAATGATCAAGGTGCTTCATCCGCAAATCTGAATGCTTCTAATGAAGTGTTTGGCCGTGGTTATAACGAAGATCTGGTACATCAACTGGTAACAGCTTATCAGGCCAATGCACGTTCCGGAAACAGCAAGCAGAAAAGCCGTTGCGAAATTGCTAAAAGTACTCGTAAGCCATTTGCGCAAAAAGGGACTGGTCGTGCTCGTGCAGGTATGGCTTCCAGTCCGTTGTGGCGTGGTGGTGGTAAGATTTTCCCGAACACCGGCGAAGAAAACTACAGTCAAAAAGTTAACCGCAAGATGTATCGCGCAGGTTTTGCAGCGATTCTGTCTAAGCTGGTGGCTGAGAATCGTCTGACAGTTATCGAAGATATTACCGTTGATGCACCTAAAACCAAACTGTTAGCTGATAAAGTTAAGGGTTTTGGAATTGCCGGTCGTATTCTGGTTATCACCGACACTATGGATGAAAATCTGTACTTGTCATCACGTAATCTGCCTAACGTGCTGGTTCTGGAAGCTCATCAAGCTGATCCTGTCAGTCTGGTTCGTTTTCCAAATATCGTAGTGACGCGTGCAGCGGTAGCTAAATTTGAGGAGATGTTCGCATGAGTGCACAACCATTTAGTCAAGAGCGTTTGATGAAGGTTTTGGTCGCGCCGCTGATCTCTGAAAAAGCAACTTATGTCGCTGACAAGTTTGAACAGGTCGCTTTTAAGGTTACTACGGATGCAACAAAGCCGGAAATTAAGGCTGCAGTTGAGCTCATGTTCAATGTTATTGTTGAGAGTGTTCAGATTGCAAACGTCAAGGGCAAAGTTAAACGCTCAGGTCGTTTTGTCGGGCGTCGCAATAACTGGAAGAAAGCTTACGTTTGTCTTGCTTCCGGTCAAGAAATTAACTTCGCTGTAAGCGAGCAAGGATAATTATCATGGCATTGATTAAACTAAAACCTACTACACCGGGCCAGCGCGCAGTTTTGCGCGTAGTAAACAAAGAACTGCATAAGGGTAAGCCTGTTGCAGCTTTGCTGGAAAAGCAAACAAAGACTGCCGGCCGTAATAATAACGGTCATATCACTACCCGTCATATGGGCGGTGGTCATAAGCAGCATTACCGTCTGATTGATTTCAAGCGCAGTAAGGACGGAATTCCTTGTGTAGTTGAGCGTCTTGAGTACGATCCTAATCGTAGTGCTAATATTGCACTGCTGTTATATGTCGATGGTGAACGTCGCTATATTATTGCTCCTAAAGGTATTTCAGCAGGTGCGGCTTTAGTCAGCGGATCTGAAGCGCCAATTCGTGTTGGTAATGCAATGCCATTGCGTAATATTCCTGTCGGTTCAACTATACATTGCATCGAAATGTTGCCAGGCAAGGGTGCGCAATTGGCGCGTTCTGCAGGTACTTCCGTGCAGTTGCTGGCGCGTGACGGTAGTTATGCTCAATTGCGTTTGCGCTCAGGCGAAATCCGCAAAGTGCATATCGACTGTAAAGCGACCTTGGGCGAAGTGGGTAACTCCGAGCATAGCCTGCGCTCTATCGGTAAAGCGGGTGCGATGCGCTGGCGTGGTGTTCGTCCTACCGTTCGCGGTGTGGTCATGAACCCGGTAGATCACCCGCACGGTGGTGGTGAAGGTAAGACTGCAGCAGGTCGTCATCCGGTTAGCCCATGGGGTGTTCCGGCTAAGGGCTTCCGCACTCGTCGAAACAAGCGCACAAACGGTATGATCGTGCGTCGTCGTTTTAAGGCTTAAGGGGTAATTAAACATGGCACGTTCCATTAAAAAAGGTCCATTCGTTGATGCACATCTGCTCAAAAAAATTGAGACAGTACGCGCAACAAATGATAAGCGCCCGGTAAAAACCTGGTCTCGCCGTTCTACGGTGTTGCCTGAGTTCGTCGGTTTGACGATTGCAGTGCATAACGGTAAGCAACATATTCCCGTTTTTGTATCTGAAAATATGGTTGGTCACAAGTTAGGTGAATTTTCTCTGACTCGTACTTTCAAGGGCCATGCTGCTGATAAAAAAGCAGTCAAGAGATAAGGGGGGTATGATGACTTTAACTACTGCAGTTGCAAAAAATATCCACCTCTCCGCACAAAAGGGTCGCTTGGTTGCGGATCAGATTCGCGGTTTGCCAGTTGCTCAAGCACTCAATATTTTGAATTTCAGCCCAAAAAAAGGTGCTGGAATTATCAAGAAAGCACTTGATTCTGCAATCGCTAACGCCGAGCACAATGACGGTGCTGATATTGACGAACTTAAAGTCAAGGTAATCTTTATTGATAAAGCTTCTTCGCTCAAGCGCTTCATGGCTCGTGCGAAGGGTCGCGGCAATAAGATCGAAAAACAGACTTGTCATATCACTGTTAGCGTCGGAAGCTGAGGATAAATTATGGGACAGAAAATTCACCCAACCGGTTTCCGGTTAAGTGTTCGCAAGAACTGGGATTCTAAATGGTATGCAAATAGTGCAAACTTTGCTGATATGTTGCTTAAAGACATTGAAGTGCGTGCTTACCTGAAAAAGAAATTGGCCTCAGCGATGGTTTCTAAAATCGTTATTGAGCGTCCTGCTAAAAGTGCAAAAGTGACCATTTACACAGCACGCCCGGGTATGGTTATCGGGAAAAAAGGCGAGGATATTGAAATCTTGCGTGCTGAGCTTCGCCGTCGTATGGGGTTGCAATCAGTAGATTTGGCGATTGAAGAAGTCCGCAAGCCTGAAATTGATGCGCAATTGATTGCAGACAATATCACGGCACAGCTCGAAAAGCGGATCATGTTCCGTCGTGCGATGAAACGTTCAATGCAAAACGCAATGCGTCTGGGTGCCCTGGGTATCAAGATCATGAGCGGCGGTCGGTTGAATGGTATTGAAATCGCCCGTACCGAGTGGTATCGCGAAGGCCGTGTGCCATTGCATACACTGCGTGCAGATATCGACTATGGTACCTCAGAAGCCAAAACGACTTACGGCATCATTGGTGTCAAGGTTTGGGTTTACAAGGGTGATATCGGTCAGGAAGTTGTAGTTCCTGCTGCAGAACCTGAAAAACGAGCAAAAAAGCCAGGAGCTAAGCATGTTACAGCCAGCTAGAAGAAAATACCGTAAAGAACAAAAGGGCCGTAATACCGGAATTGCTACACGTGGCAATAAGGTTAGTTTCGGTGAGTTCGGACTAAAGTCAGTTGCACGTGGTCGTTTGACTGCGCGTCAGATTGAAGCTGCACGTCGCGCGATGACGCGTCACATCAAGCGTGGTGGGCGTATCTGGATTCGTGTATTCCCGGATAAGCCAATTTCCAAAAAACCTGCTGAAGTTCGTATGGGTAATGGTAAGGGGAATCCTGAGTACTACGTCGCCGAGATTCAACCAGGCAAAATGTTGTACGAAATGGATGGGGTTGATGAAACATTGGCCCGCGAAGCATTTAAACTGGCATCTGCAAAGCTGCCCCTTGCGACGATGTTTGTCGTAAGACAAGTAGGTGAATAATCATGAAAGCAAGTGAACTTAAACTCAAGGCGAAGTCAGAATTGCAACAGGATCTGCTCTCTTTGACTCGTGCTCAATTCGGCTTGCGTATGCAAGTCGCCACGCAACAAATGACGAAGACCAGTGAAGTTCGCAATATTCGTCGTGACATTGCGCGTATCAAAACCGTTATGACGCAGAAGGATGTGCAATCATGAGCGAGACTACCGTTAAGCGTACCCTGACAGGTACTGTAACAAGTGACAAAATGGACAAAACGGTAACCGTTTTGGTCGAACGCAAAGTTAAACACCCGTTGCTGGGTAAGATTATTCGCGTTTCCAAAAAGTATCATGCTCACGATGAAAATAATGAGTGCAATACCGGCGATGTTGTAACGATTGAAGAGTGTCGTCCTCTTTCAAAAACCAAAGCGTGGCGTGTTGCCAAGGCAGCTTAGGTTTTTGCATTTAAATCGAAAATTCAGCTTGCAAATTATTTTAATTTGCATATAATACGCGGCTTCGTTACATCGCCGCTTGCGGCGTCCTTAACCCGAACGGGTTCCAAAACTGGCCGCTGCAAGCGGAAAAAGTTGGAGATTAAATAATGATACAAATGCAGTCTGTTTTAGATGTGGCTGACAATACCGGTGCACGTAAAGTTATGTGCATCAAGGTGTTGGGTGGTTCAAAGCGTCGTTATGCTTCCGTTGGTGATGTTATCAAGGTAAGTATTCGTGATGCAGCTCCGCGCGGTCGTGTAAAGAAAGGTGAAGTCTATAATGCTGTCGTTGTTCGTACAGCTTATGGCGTTCGTCGTTCAGATGGTTCTCTGGTTAAGTTCGATGGTAATGCAGCAGTTTTGTTGAATGCCAAGCTTGAGCCTATCGGAACACGTATCTTCGGGCCGGTAACGCGTGAATTGCGTACTGAAAAGTTTATGAAGATCGTTTCGCTTGCGCCTGAAGTGCTTTAGCGTTAACAGGTAGATTCGAGGAAAAACATGCGTAAGATTAAAAAGAACGATGACGTTATTGTGATCGCCGGCAAAGATAAGGGAAATCGTGGAAACGTGTTAAGCGTTATGGGCGATTATCTTTTGGTTGGTGGTATCAATAAAATCAAAAAACATCAAAAGCCTAATCCTGTAAAGGGTGAGTCTGGCGGTATTATCGAAAAAGAATCGAAAATTCATATTTCTAACGTGGCTGTTTACAATGCTGCTGCAGAAAAGGGTGATCGAGTCGGTATTAAAACGCTGGAAGATGGACGCAAAGTACGTGTGTTCAAGTCCAACGGCGAAGTTGTTGACGCTTAAGGGGTATAAGGCATGGCTCGTTTGTATGAGATTTACAAAGATAAAATCACTGCAGATCTTATAGCGCAATTTGGTTATAAGTCTGTGATGGAAGTACCGCGTATTGAAAAAATCACCCTGAACATGGGTGTTGGTGAAGCGGTTGCTGATAAGAAGGTTATGGATTTTGCTGTTGGTGATATGCAGAAAATTGCAGGTCAAAAGCCAATTGTGACGATGTCCAAAAAGTCTATCGCTGGTTTCAAGATTCGTGAAGGTTATCCGGTTGGTTGTAAGGTCACGTTGCGTAAAGATCGCATGTATGACTTTCTTGACCGTCTGATTTCAATCGCGATTCCGCGTATTCGCGATTTCCGTGGAATTTCAGGCAAGTCGTTTGATGGTCGTGGTAACTACAACATGGGTATCAAGGAACAGATCATATTCCCTGAAATTGAATATGAAAAAGTTGATGCCTTGCGTGGTATGAATATCACGATTACGACTTCCGCGAAGACTGATGATGAAGCACGCGCTTTGTTGTTGGCTTTCAAACTCCCATTAAAGAAATGAGGGATTACTAATGGCTAAGATGTCATTGATTAACCGCGATCTTAAGCGCCGTCAAATTGTTGAGAAATTCGCAGTAAAACGTGCTGAATTGAAAGCTGCAATTACTAACCTGAGCTTGTCCGATGAAGATCGTGCTGCTGCTCGTTTAAAATTGCAAGCTCTGCCCAGGGATTCCAGTCCGGTACGTTTGCGCAATCGCTGCGCTTTGACAGGACGCCCTCGCGGAACATTCAGGAAATTTGGTTTGGGTCGCATCAAGGTACGTGAATTTGCGATGCGTGGTGAGATTCCAGGGATCACTAAGGCTAGCTGGTAGGAGTAATAAATATGAGCATGAATGATCCGATTTCCGATATGTTGACGCGCATTCGTAATGCGCAGATGGCTGAAAAAGCCAGCGTATCTATGCCATCTTCAAAAATGAAGGTTGCAATTGCTGAAGTTCTTAAAGAAGAAGGCTATGTTGATGGCTTTAAAATCGAACAAGGTGAGCCTGGTAAGGCGACACTTGAAATCGGTCTGAAGTACTATAGCGGACGCCCAGTTATTGAAAAAATTCAGCGCATCAGTCGTCCCGGATTGCGTATTTACAAGGGTAACACCGATATTCCTAAGGTTATGAATGGCCTGGGTATCGCGATTGTTTCTACTTCGAAGGGTTTGATGACTGACCGTAAAGCACGCGCCAATGGTATTGGTGGCGAAGTGTTGTGCGTCGTCGCGTAGTGAGGTAAATATGTCTAGAGTAGCCAAGAATCCTGTCGTAGTGCCTAGTGACGTAATCGTTGCTATGGTTGCGAATGAAATATCGATTAAAGGCCCGTTGGGAGAACTCAAACGTATCCTGACAGCTGATGTAAAAGTGGTTCACGAAGGCGATAGCTTGAAGTGTTCTGCAACCAGTAGCAGCAAGCAGTCTAATGCAATGTCCGGTACGATACGTGCATTGCTGGCTAACATGGTTCAAGGCGTAAGCAAAGGCTTTGAACGTAAATTGCTGCTCGTTGGTGTGGGTTACCGTGCGCAAGCTGTTGGCGAAACACTTAATTTGACCTTGGGATTTTCTCATCCGGTCTCTTATGTTATGCCGGAAGGTGTTGTTGTGACAACTCCGACACAAACTGAAGTGGTTTTGAAAGGTGCTGACAAACAGCGCGTAGGTCAGGTTGCCGCAGAAATTCGTGCTTACCGTTCACCTGAGCCATATAAGGGCAAGGGTGTTCGTTATAGTGACGAAGTGGTAATCATGAAAGAAACCAAGAAGAAATAATTGAGGCGGATATGTTGAATAAAAAAGCATCTCGTCAGCGCAGAGCACGCAAAACCCGTGCCCGCATTGCTGAACAAAGAACAGTACGTCTTGCAATCAACCGTACAAACTTGCATATCTACGCGCAGATCATTTCTGCCTGTGGTGGTAAAATTCTTGCAAGTGCATCCAGTCTTGAGGCTGAGGTGTCTAAGGATCTGGCAAGTGGTGGAAACATTGCAGCTGCGGCTCTCGTAGGCCAACGTATCGCTGAAAAGGCGAAGAGTGCAGGTATCACTCAAGTTGCCTTTGATCGTTCCGGTAATCGTTATCATGGTCGTGTTAAGGCGTTGGCAGAAGCTGCGCGTGAACATGGTCTGCAGTTCTAATTGGAGTTGAGCAATGGCTAAGCCGCAAGGAAAAATGCAAAAAGAGGAACGCGATGATGGCATGATCGAAAAAATGATCGCCGTAAATCGTGTAACCAAGGTTGTTAAGGGTGGTCGGATCATGGGCTTTGCTGCACTGGCTGTAGTCGGTGATGGTGATGGTCGTATTTCCATGGGCAAAGGTAAGTCCAAGGAAGTGCCTGTCGCTGTGCAAAAAGCGATGGAAGAATGCCGTCGCAATCTTTTCAAAGTGAATCTTAAAAACGGCACTTTGCATCATGCTGTTATTGGTACTCACGGTGCGGCTCGCGTTTTGATGCGCCCTGCAGTTGAAGGTACGGGCATTATTGCCGGTGGCGCAATGCGTGCGGTATTTGAAGCTGTTGGCGTTCGTGATGTATCTGCGAAGAGTCTGGGTTCAAGTAATCCATACAACGTCGTTCGTGCAACATTAAATGGTCTTCGTGCTTTGAATGCGCCGTCAGAAATTGCGGCCAAACGCGGCAAGACTATCGACGAAATTCAGGGGTAAGAAATGACAGTTGCTAAAACAATTAAAGTGACACAGATCAAAAGCATGATAGGCACCAAGGAATCGCATCGCGCGACTCTGCGTGGCTTAGGTCTGCGTCGTATCAATCACACCGTCGAACTCGAAGATACACCCTGTGTTCGCGGTATGATTAACAAAGTTTTTTACCTGGTTAAATACGAGGCTCAATAATGCAACTTAATACTATTCAAGCAGCATTAGGCGCAAAGCACGCCAAGCGTCGTGTGGGTCGTGGTATCGGCTCCGGATTGGGCAAGACCTGCGGTCGTGGTCATAAGGGTCAGAAGTCTCGTGCAGGTGGCTTTCACAAGGTAGGTTTTGAAGGCGGTCAAATGCCTTTGCAACGCCGTTTGCCTAAACGCGGTTTTGTCTCGCTGACTCGTAACGACACGGTTGAAGTGCGTTTGTCTGATTTGCAAAGTTTACCAGTAGATCAAATTGATCTGTTGGCCTTGAAGCAGGCAGGTATCGTTCGTGCCGGTGCTCTGGCAGCTAAAGTGTTCCTTTGTGGTGAAATCACTCGCGCAGTGAAATTACAGGGTTTGCTTATCACCAAAGGTGCTCTTGCAGCGATTGAAGCCGCTGGCGGCAGCGTTGAAGCTTAAGGCTGAATCGTGAGCAAGCCTGCTAAGGAAGCACCAAAGTCCAAATACGGTGATTTAAGTTCTCGTCTGTGGTTTTTGTTAGGCGCACTGGTTGTGTACCGTATCGGTGCACATATCCCGGTTCCAGGAATTGATCCGGTTGTGCTGGCTGACTTGTTCAAGACACAGAAAAACGGTATCCTTGGCATGTTTAACATGTTCTCGGGTGGCGCGTTATCCCGTTTTACGCTGTTTGCACTTGGTATCATGCCGTATATTTCGGCTTCAATTATCATGCAACTGGCTTCTATAGCCGTTCCGTCGCTTGAAGCATTGAAGAAGGAAGGTGAGTCCGGTCGTCGAAAGATTACTCAGTACACACGTTACGGTACCCTTGGCTTGGCAGTATTTCAATCATTTGGTATTTCGGTTGCCTTGCAGGCTCAGCCAGGTTTAGTCTTGCATCCCGGTTCGATGTTTCAGATGACGACCATGATCACGCTGATTACCGGCACCATGTTTCTTATGTGGCTGGGGGAGCAGATTACTGAACGTGGTTTGGGAAATGGTATCTCGCTGATTATTTTCGCAGGTATTGCAGCCGGTTTGCCGCATGCCATCGGAAGTACGCTTGAACTTGCAAGAACAGGCGCTTTTTCCATTCCTCTGGTGTTGTTCCTGTTTGTGGGTGCAATTGCTGTGACGGCTCTGGTGGTGTTTGTCGAGCGCGGTCAACGTAAAATATTGGTAAACTATGCCAAGCGTCAGGTTGGTAACAAGGTTTATGGTGGACAAAGTTCCCATTTACCTTTAAAACTAAACATGGCTGGTGTGATTCCTCCGATTTTTGCTTCAAGCATGATTTTATTTCCCGCAACGATCGCAGGTTGGTTCGGTAATACGCCTGGTTTGAGTTGGCTTAAAGATGCAAGTCAGATGTTGTCTCCGGGTCAGCCTGTTTATGTTTTGGCTTATGCTGGTGCAATATTCTTCTTCTGTTTTTTCTACACGGCCTTAGTTTTCAGTCCCAAGGAAACTGCGGATAACCTGAAAAAGAGTGGTGCTTTTTTACCTGGGATACGTCCAGGTGAGCAAACTGCCAAGTATGTTGAGAAGATCATGTTGCGATTGACATTGATAGGTGCTGTTTATATTACGCTGGTTTGTTTGCTGCCAGAGTTTCTTGTCGTAAAGTTCAATGTGCCATTTTACTTCGGTGGTACTTCATTGTTGATTCTGGTTGTGGTGACAATGGATTTTATGGCACAAGTGCAGTCCTATTTGATGACACACCAGTATGACAGTTTGCTGAAAAAGGCTAATTTTAAAGGTGGGTTGTCACGCTAATGGCAAAAGAAGATGTAATTCAAATGCAAGGTGAGATTGAAGAATCGTTGCCAAATGCTACATTCCGTATCAAATTGGAAAATGGCCATGTTGTTTTAGGTCATATTTCAGGCAAAATGCGTATGCACTATATTCGTATTTTGCCTGGAGATAAGGTAACGGTGGAGTTGACTCCTTATGATTTGAGCCGCGCTCGTATCGTATTCCGTGCCAAATAGTTAATAGTCAGGAGAAGTAAATGAGAGTTCAAGCATCAGTAAAAAAGATCTGCCGTAACTGCAAGATCGTTATTCGTAAACGTGTTGTGCGTGTAATTTGCACTGAGCCACGTCACAAGCAACGCCAGGGTTAATTTTCCTACTCTGGTTTTTGATGATATAATTTTCGTTTTTTTTAGATAGGGCAGCTGCATGGCACGTATTGCAGGGGTTAATATCCCAAATCATCAACACACTGTAATTGCTTTGACGGCAATTTATGGTATCGGACGAGTCCGCTCGCAGATCATTTGTACAGCCGCAGGGGTAACACCGAGCGTCAAGATGAAGGATTTGACGGACGCAGAAATTGAAAAGCTGCGTGAAGAAGTCGCTAAGTTCACGGTAGAAGGTGATCTTCGTCGCGAAACGACGATGAATATCAAGCGTCTTATGGATTTAGGTTGCTATCGTGGTGTTCGTCATCGTCGTGGCCTTCCTTGTCGCGGACAGCGTACCCGCACCAATGCGCGTACACGTAAAGGTCCCCGCAAAGCTATCTCCGGTTCCAAGAAGTAAGTTTGCTCAAACGCATTAGAGGATAGAATAATGGCTAAGCCAAGCACGAAAGTGCGTAAAAAAGTAAAAAAGAATGTGGTCGAAGGAATTGCCCATGTTCACGCTTCCTTTAACAATACCATCGTGACTATCACGGATCGACAGGGCAATGCTCTGGCATGGTCCACGAGTGGCGCGAATGGATTTAAGGGTTCGCGTAAGAGTACCCCATTTGCTGCACAGGTCGCTGCTGAAGTTGTCGGCAAGTCTGCTGCTGAATGTGGAGTTAAGAATATTGAAGTGCGTATCAAGGGCCCGGGTCCTGGTCGTGAATCTACAGTACGTGCATTGAATGCAGCTGGTTTTAAGATCACAAGCATTTCTGATATTACGCCGGTGCCACACAATGGTTGCCGTCCGCCTAAAAAGCGTCGTATCTAATTTATTTGGGAGTTGATCTTGGCTAGAAATCTTGATGCAAAATGCCGTAAGTGCCGTCGTGAGGGTGAAAAGCTCTTTCTGAAAGGCGAAAAATGCTTTACTGATAAATGTGCATTTGAGCGCCGCGCTTATCCGCCTGGTCAGCATGGCCAGCGCCGTAATACCCGCTTATCCGAGTATGGTGGTCAGTTGCGTGAAAAACAAAAAGTACGTCGTATTTATGGCGTTCTTGAGCGTCAGTTCCGTCTGGTTTACAAGCGTGCTGCCGCAGCAAAGGGTATTACCGGTGAATCGCTGCTGCAAATGCTGGAAGCACGTTTGGATAATGTGACTTATCGTATGGGTTTTGGCGCATCTCGTGCTGAATCACGTCAGATTGTTCGTCACAACGGATTGCTGGTTAACGGCAAGCGTGTAAACATTCCTTCTTATCTTGTTCGCCCAGGCGACGTGATCGAAGTGGCTGATAAATCCAAGGCACAATTGCGTATTAAAGCGGCTCTTGCAGCGGCTGAAACTCGTGGTTTCCCTGAATGGATTGAAATGGACACTAAGGCGTTCAAGGGTACATTTAAAGCCAACCCTCAACGTGCTGAACTGCCTGCAACCATCAACGAGCATCTCGTGGTTGAGTTGTATTCCAAGTAATCCACGCGGAGTAGCTAATGTATAACAATGATTTTTTGAAGCCTCGCATTATTGAAGTTCAAAAGATTTCCGAGACCCAGGCTAAAGTGGTCATGGAGCCTTTTGAACGTGGTTTTGGCCATACGTTGGGCAATGCGCTACGTCGTATTTTACTGTCATCCATGGCCGGTGCTGCTCCGACTGAAGTCAGGATGGCGGGCGTTTTGCATGAGTATGCTACGATTGACGGTGTGCAAGAGGACGTTGTAGACATTCTGTTGAATCTTAAGGGTGTTGTGTTGCGTTTACATGGTTTGAACGAAGTTGTCCTGACATTAAAGAAGGATGGTTTTGGTGTGGTCACAGCAGCTGACATCAGTGAAAATGCGGATGTGGAAGTCTTGAATCCTGATCATGTGATTGCACATTTAACTGCAGGCGGTAAGTTGGATATGCAGATTAAAGTTGAGCAAGGACGTGGTTATGTTTCAGCGATTTCCCGTCAATTGCCAAATGAAACGCGTGCAGTTGGACATATCGCGCTGGATGCTTCATTTAGTCCAGTCAGTCGTGTCAGTTATGCAGTTGAAAGTGCGCGTGTAGAACAACGCACTGATCTTGATAAACTGATTATGACCATTGAGACTAACGGTGCAATTGATCCTGAACAGGCTATTCGCAATGCTGCGCGTATCCTTGTTGACCAGTTCTCCGTGTTTGCTGCGCTTGAAGGTACTGAACCTATTGTTGAAAAGGAACATGTTCCTCAGGTAGATCCTATTCTGTTGCGTCCGGTTGATGATCTGGAATTGACTCCGCGTTCTTCCAATTGTTTGAAGGCACAAAGCATTCATTACATTGGCGATCTGATTCAATACAGTGAAAACGATTTGTTGCGTACGCCGAATTTGGGTCGTAAGTCTCTGAATGAAATAAAACAGATTCTTGCTGAGCACAATTTGTCGCTGGGTATGAAACTGGAAAACTGGCCTGTCGCGGCTGCTTAATACTGCGCGACTGATAGCCGTTAGTAGAATAACTGAAGTTTAAGAGAGGCAAATTATGCGTCACCGTTTAGGATTAAGAAAACTCAACCGTACCAGCAGTCACCGTCTGGCAATGTTCCGCAACATGACAGTTTCCCTGTTGCGTCATGAAGTCATTAAGACTACCCTGCCTAAGGCCAAGGAACTGCGTCGCGTTGCAGAACCTATCCTGACGCTGGGCAAGACACCGACACTGGCTAATCGTCGTCTGGCATTTGCCCGTCTGCGTGACCGTGAAATGGTAACCAAGTTGTTTGATGAACTGGGTCCACGCTACGCAACACGCAACGGTGGTTATCTGCGTGTGCTTAAGTTTGGTTTCCGTCAAGGCGACAATGCACCTATGGCATTGGTAGAGCTGATGGATCGCCCGGCTGACGCTGAAATTGTGGATGCCGAATAAGTATTAAATAATACTGATTCAACCAAAAAAGCCGGATTAGTCCGGCTTTTTTGCTATACGCCTGCTTTTCTGTTTTACTATCGCGGCAGATTTGAAATGCAGAAAAAAATGAGTCATTTTGAAGTATCTATCTTTCTGATTTTAATTATATAGCACTTGTTCTTGATGTTTATATTACCGAATATTCCTTCAGGTAGCATTCTCGGCCTGAATTACAGTGGCATGCACGAAAGTGCCATTGCTATCGTGGCACCTGATGGTACACCTGTATTTGCCGCTGCCTTGGAGCGATTTACACGAGTCAAGCAGGATGGTCGCCCCCCTTTTGTTTTGATGGAGCAATTACCATGGAATAAAATTTCCAAGGTCGCTATTTCAACAGAAAAAAACTTCGTGAGGCCTGAATTCAGCGAAAGCAAATTGTTGCCAACCCGACTACAGCAAGTGCGTGCTGACGGTTTAAGGCACGGTAAGACTTTTTATGATTTTCTCGACCAGTTGCCTTGTGAAAAAGAATTCGTTTGCCATCAGTTCGCTCATGCGGCATCGGCCTTTTGGGGTAGCGGGTTTGATCAGGCATTGTGCCTGACCTACGATAGTGGGATGTGTAATAGTCCCTGGTTCGGAGGGCTTTACACAGCAGATCGCACTAATGGTATCCACCCTCTCGATCAGTTTAGCGCCTTGCACTATGCCAAGGTAACTTCACTTTACGCCTTTGTCACCGCACTTATTGGCTTCACTCCCAATAAACATGAGGGCAAGATATGTGGGCTTGCTGCTTATGGACAGCCAACGGAAACTTCGCGAAGTTTACTCAGAAAGTGGTTTGAAGAAGATTTTCAGGCAATTGAATCGCTCATGGAACGGGCGTTCGTCCATGAAACAATTCAATTACCGTTAACTCAGAAAGCGAAAATTAAACCATTCCGTGATGCTGTCAACGTTTTCAGTAAGCAGGAATTGGCGGCCACCGTTCAAGAGTTTGCTGAACAGCATGTGTTGGAATTGTTGAGTAAAGCACAATCGCTGGGTTGGATGAGCGACAACATCTGTTTGGCAGGCAGTCTGTTTGCCAATGTGAAAATTAATCAGCGTGTTGTTGACGCGGGTTTCAAGCACCTGTTCGTCGCACCGCCAATGACTGATGATGGTAGCGCACTGGGTGCTGCCTGGCATGTGCTTTCAAGGCAGTCGGGATTTTTACCTCAGCCCTTACACTCAATGTACCTCGGTCCGGCTTATGCCAGGGAAACAGTTCAACAGTTGCTGGAGACTGAGTTAGTCAGGTTTTCCATGCACACGCTACCTGCGCGGAAAGTGGCCGAACTATTGGCCGCCGGGGCTGTTGTTGCAGTATTTCAAGGTGCAATGGAATTCGGCCCTCGCGCTCTGGGCAATCGCTCAATACTGGCGCAGGCAACAGATATAAGTATCAACTGTAGCTTGAATTCCCGTCTCAATAGAACTGAATTCATGCCCTTTGCTCCTATATCTCGCATCGAGGATGCCGAGGAATATTATCTGGATATCGCCAGTGTCAGCCATGCTGCTGAATTCATGACGGTAACGGTTAACTGTACTGGCCGTATGAAAGCGGCTTGCCCGGCAGTTGTCCATATTGACGGGACTGCACGTCCGCAGTTGATTGGAGAACAAAACAATCCATTCGTGCATTCAGTGCTGTCACATTACAAGCTGCTTACCGGCACACTTGCGCTGGTGAATACTTCATTTAATATTCACGAGGAACCTATTGTTTGTTCGCCGCAAGATGCGCTTCAGGGATTTTTCGAATCAGGTCTCGATTATCTTTATTTCGGTGATGGCTATCTCGTGTCATTCGCGGAAAACAAAGAAGTTGCCTTGAAATACCGGCAGAATAAACTTCCTACCAGTGGGGCACTTACGTGAAGCGATACACAAGAGCAGATTCACTGTCTTGATGAATCTGTTCATGCCAAACTGATGGTCTGAAAGGTCCGATTACATCGGCTACCGGTAAGTCTGCAATATTGATTTTGTATGGTGGATGTACAATTCATATTTGATGATAGCTGTGTGGATAATTAATCACCAAATTTATCCATTGCAAGCTGCGCTACTTCCGGCTCCCATAAAAAATGGCGCGTTATTACCTTAATTCTCCTTGAGACAAAATCCTGTCGCGCAGGATACGGCTGTCGGTTGCAGAAAGCCTTTGGAGCAGGGCTTCAGAGAGGGTTATAATCACGCCAATTCCAATACAAAACCAATACAAAATCGTTGAAAAATGCTCCGGTTTTGCTGTATTGCTTTAACCACTACCAATTATCGTTAAACGCCTAAGCGCGTGTCAGGCACCTCGACGATGCCGATGTCAGGTTCGTTGGTGCTTTGATTTTTAAGGAAATAATATGAGTTTGAAATGCGGTATCGTAGGTCTGCCTAATGTCGGTAAATCCACCCTGTTTAATGCCTTGACCAAGGCGGGAATTGCGGCGGAGAATTATCCCTTCTGTACTATTGAACCTAATGTCGGCATCGTCGAAGTGCCTGATCCGCGCATGGCTGAGCTGGCTAAAATCGTCAAGCCGCAACGTATGCAACCCGCCATCGTTGAATTCGTCGATATCGCAGGACTGGTGGCCGGTGCGTCCAAGGGCGAAGGCCTGGGTAACCAGTTTCTGGCCAATATCCGCGAGACCGATGCGATTGTTAACGTGGTGCGCTGTTTCGATGATGAAAATGTGATCCATGTATCAGGACGTATTGATCCGCTTTCCGACATCGAAGTCATTATCACTGAACTTGCGCTGGCCGATATGTCTGTTGTCGAGCGTACCTTGCATCGCGATGGCAAAAAAGCCAAGTCCGGCGACAAGGACGCACAAAAACTAGTCGCCGTGCTGGAAAAACTATTGCCCCACCTGAATCAGGGCTTGCCCGCGCGTACATTTTCCTTGAGCGATGAGGATAAGGAAATTCTAAAACCGTTGTGCCTGTTGACCATCAAGCCTGCCATGTATGTCGGTAACGTGATGGAAGATGGCTTTGAGAATAACCCGCACCTTGACCGTCTGCGTGAACATGCCGCTCTTGAGGGGGCGCCGGTGGTCGCTTTGTGCGCTAAAATTGAAGCCGAACTGGCTGATCTGGATGATGCAGACAAGAAGGAGTTTCTGGCCGATTTAGGCTTGGATGAACCCGGGCTCGATCGCCTGATCCGCACCGGTTATCAGTTGCTCGGATTGCAAACCTATTTTACGGCCGGCGTAAAAGAAGTGCGCGCCTGGACTATTCATAAGGGTGATACCGCGCCGCAAGCCGCAGGCGTGATCCACACCGATTTTGAACGCGGATTTATTCGCGCGCAGACCATTTCCTTCGACGATTTTATCGCTTGCGGTGGAGAAGCGGGTGCCAAGGAAAAGGGCAAGATGCGCGTTGAAGGCAAGGAATACGTGGTGCATGACGGCGACGTAATGAATTTCCTGTTTAATGTCTAGTGCAGGTACAAGGAGCACGCTACAAGGCACACCAGTGGCTTTTCCTTGTCGCTTGAACCTTGAGGCTGACTTTAACTTGAACCTTGAACCTTGAACCTGTCTCTATGACTCCGCGTACCTGGCAATTGTTGCGACGGCTCAGCGATGGCGATTTTCATTCGGGCGATGCGCTGGGCAGACAGTTGGGCGTTTCTCGTGCAACAGTATTCAATGCGCTGGCAGAGGTGGCTAGTCATGGCATCGTGCTGCAGCGGATAAGGGGACGCGGTTACCGGCTAGCTGATGCCTGGGAATGTCTGCATGCACCTGAAATTACTCAGGCGCTGGGTGATGCCGCTAAACTATTCAGCATTGAAATTCTGCAGCAGGCGACCTCCAGCAATACTGAATTGTTGCGGCGAGCCACGCAGTCGGCACAAAGCGGCAGTGTGCTGGCGGTCGAGTTGCAGACGGCGGGTCGCGGTCGTATTGGTCGTGTCTGGTATTCCGGTCTGGGTAATGCATTAACTTTTTCACTGTTGTGGCGCTTTGATTGCGGTTTGAACGGCTTGTCGGGATTGAGTCTGGCCGTCGGTCTGGGGATAATTCGCGCCCTGCAGAAATTCAACGTGACAGGGTTAGGCTTGAAATGGCCGAATGATATTCTCACTCCTTATGGCAAGCTGGGCGGTGTTCTGATCGAAGCGCAGGGTGATATGTATGGTCCCAGCACAGTGGTCATTGGCATCGGCATCAATTGCACTCTGCCACTAACAATAGAGCAGCGCATTACCCAGTCGGCGGCGGCAATCAATCAGTTCTGTGCTTCGCCGCCTGGCCGTAATCAGTTACTTGCCGCCGTGCTAAAGGAACTGGCAAATGTGCTGGATGAGTTTTCCCGCAACGGTTTTTCTACCATGCGGGCTGAGTGGGAGCAATATCATGCTCAGCAAAATGCACAGATTGAATTGCAAATGCCGGATGGCAAACTAATTAGCGGCATTGCGCGCGGTGTCAGCGATGGAGGAGAACTCATGCTGGAAACGCGGGACGGTGTCAGGCAGTTCAATTCCGGCGAAGTGGGTGCACGCTCATGATCAAATTGCTGATTGATGCCGGCAACAGTAATATCAAACTCGCTGTCGTAGCGGGCGATCGCTGCTTGTCCACGGCAATTTTTCCGACCAGTCAGCCGATTGATCTGGCTTTAGCCGCTAATTTCGCGGTACAGCAGGTGTATGTCAGCAATGTCGCAGGTCGCGATGTCGCCGCGCGGATCACTGACGCTTGTGCAGTGCATCATTGGTCGCCGCATTTTATTATTTCGCAGTCACTGCAGTGCGGGGTGCGTAATGGCTATCAGCAGCCCGGGCAGTTGGGATGCGATCGTTGGGCTATGCTGCTCGCTGCCTGGCATAGGGTAGGCGGTGCCTGTCTGATCGTGAGCAGTGGCACGGCGACAACCATAGATGCACTTTCCGTACGGGGCGAATTTACCGGCGGATTGATACTGCCGGGAATTGCCTTAATGCAAAGCAGTTTACGCAGTGGTACGGCGGGTTTGCAAGTGGCAGACGGTCATTATTCATCTTTCCCATGCAATACCAGCGATGCCCTGTTTAGCGGGGCAATTCAGGCCAGTTGCGGTGCGATACAGCGGCAATATGAGCTGCTTGCAGTAGCCGGTGCGCCGGTGTTGCTCAGCGGCGGCGCCGCTTCCCTGCTATTGCCGCATTTGCGCCTGCCGGTGCAAATGATGGATAACCTGGTATTGACGGGGTTACGGCTAATTTCACAGGATGCAGAATGAAAATATTTTTTTGGTTTTTAATCGCTGCGAATGTAATTTTGTTTACTGTAATGAAATCCGGCGTACTGGACGGCGGGGAGACAGCATCAAAGCTAGCCCCGTTGCATGCTGAAAAAATCATGTTGATGACCCAAGAACCGGCGCAATCCGCGCCTGTCGCCTCCGCACAATCCGCAGCGGCTTCCGCTCCACTTGCTGTTTCATCAGACTCATCAGCCGTCGTGGCATCAGCCCCTTTGCCGTCCCCGGCAGCAACAGGCGCTTGCTACGAGTGGGGAGAGTTTTCGGGAGTAGGGCTAGAGCAGGTGAAAAAATCCCTGGACATACTTGCATTGGGTGATAAGTTGAGTCAACATGAGATTGAGCGGGTAACCGGATTCTGGGTCTATATCGCGCCGTCCGGTAACAAGCTTTTAGTCAGGCAAAAATTGTTCCAGCTCAATCGTCGTGGCCTGACCGGCTATTTTGTGGTGCAGGATGCCGGGGCGTGGCAAAACGCCATTGCGCTTGGGTTGTTCAGGAGTCGTGAGGCAGCTGAAGGTTACTTGCAGATTTTGCATGATAAAGGGGTGGCTTCAGCAGAAGTTGGCGAGCATGCAGGTAAAAGGCGTGCAACAGTGTTCGCTATTCATGGTGTTGATGCCAAAATGACCGCTAAACTGACTGCGTTACAAAAAGAATTTGCAACAAGTGAACTAAAAAGACAGCAATGTCATTGACAAAACTGCTACCAATCCGGATAATGCTGTCCTCTTTGGTGATATAGCTCAGGTGGTTAGAGCGCAGCACTCATAACGCTGAGGTCGGTGGTTCAAATCCACCTATCACCACCAAATTGATGTTTTAAGCGTGTTTAAAGCATATTAAAAGCCCTTACGGTATTGCTGTAAGGGCTTTTTCATGTCTATACAATGCTGAGTGTGAAAAAACGTGCGTACAATGTGATTTGACGTGTTGCCGCAGTGTACTTTATCACCAGCTATATACTTGCAGCAGCTTAGAAAAATTAGCCGGGATGCGCGACATAAGCGGGCATGAACGACTGAAACCGGCAGGCACCCGGCCATTTTTCAAGCGGCACCATAAAGGTAATTATGTTCCGAGCTCTGCGACGTCCCGATGTGTTGTTCGTTACCCTGGCCGCTGCCGGTATCCTGATGGTCACCATGGGCATCAGGCAGTCTTTCGGGCTATTTATCAATCCGTTAAATATCGCAACCGGTATGGGCGTCGCCAGTATCAGTCTGGCGCTGGCCATCGGGCAGTTCAGCTGGGGTTTGATACAGCCTGTAGCGGGGGCTATGGCTGACCGTTTCGGCCCCCGTCCGGTATTAATTTCGGGGCTGTTGATTATGGCGTCAGGCTGTGCGATCACCCCCCTGGTACACAATGCTTTCGGGCTGACGGTAACACTGGGATTATTAGCTTCCATGGGTTCCGGAATAGGCAGCTTCTCGGTTTTGATTGGTGCGGCAGCGCAACGGCTTCAGGGCGACGTGCGCGGAGCGGCATCGGGCGTCATCAATGCAGGCGGTTCGTTTGGTCAGTTTATCTTTGCACCGCTAATACAAAAACTGATTCAGTCCGTCGGCTGGATGGGGGCGCTATGGTCAATGGCGATGTTAACGCTGACAGCGCTGCCGCTGGTTGGCAAATTAACCAATGCGGCCGAAATACCTCATGCCCATACCGGGGCGGATAAAGGACTCTGGCATGCAATTCGACAGGCACTGAAAAATCCGAGCTTTCTTCTGCTGAATGCCGGTTTCTTTACCTGTGGTTTTCACGTCGCTTTTCTTGTTACGCACCTGCCCGGTGAGATTAACCTTTGCGGACTGCCGCCCGGCGTCGCCAGTTGGTCGCTTGCCATCATCGGTCTTGCAAATATCTTCGGCAGCCTGATTGCCGGCGCATGCATCGCCAGATACAGAAGCAAGTTTGTGCTGGCCGTGATGTATGCTTCGCGTGCCTTGTTGATCGCCTGGTATCTGCTGGTAGCGCATACCGAAGTGACTTATTACGTATTTGCAGCGGGATTGGGGCTTACCTGGTTATCAACCGTGCCCCCTACTGCGGCAATTGTCGGGAAATTGTTTGGCACGCGCTATCTTGCCACGTTATTCGGCCTGACGCTCCTGGCGCATCAGGCCGGCGGATTTCTTGGTGCATGGCTGGGCGGCGTGAGCATGGCGCGATTCGGTGATTTTGGCTGGATGTGGTATGCGGATATGATTCTGGCATTGCTGGCCGCACTGATTAACTTGCCCATCCGCGAAGCGCCACTCTTTCGAGCCGTGCTCAAGCCCGCCTGACCTGCCGCTCATGCTGAGCGATGGCAAATAAACCTGCGGCAACAGGCTGAATAATTCGCTTTTCGGGCTATGGATTATGATGCGTTGCCAACGTTAGCGTGCGGGCAGCCCGAACTGTTCAAAAAATAATCCGAAAACAAGCTAAATTCAGCTTTTTTCCCGCGCACCGCATAGCAACTTTGCCGGCAGGCCGCGTAACATCAGTTATCATGTATTTTTTAGCCATTAACGCGTAGTGCTCATGGCGTCCTCATTCCACAACACACCCCAATCACCTTCTGCAGCGGAAATAGAGGCAACCCAGCGGGTTGTCAAGGTCAGACGCGACTATAACACCTGGGTCGCCAATGAAACGCTGGAAGATTATGCCTTGCGCTTTACCCCCCACTCGTTCCGGAAATGGTCCGAATTCCGCATTTCCAGCACGGCGTTTGGTGCGGCTTCTTTTCTGGTTCTGGAGGCCATCGGTGGCACGATAGTGATCAGTTATGGCTTTACCAATGCGTTCTGGGCAATTCTGGCGGTGGGTCTGATTATCTTCCTGAGCGGTCTGCCGATCAGTTTTTACGCGGCAAAATACGGCGTGGATATGGATTTACTGACGCGCGGCGCGGGCTTTGGTTACATCGGTTCCACCATTACCTCGTTCGTCTATGCCTCATTCACTTTTATTCTGTTCGCGCTGGAGGCGGCGATCATGGCTTATGCGCTGGAGATGTATTTCCATATGCCCTTAGCGCTTGGCTATCTGGTGAGCGCTCTGTTGGTGATTCCGCTGGTCACCCATGGCGTTACGCTCATCAGCCGCATTCAGATGCTGACTCAGCCGCTATGGCTCATCATGATGGTATTGCCGCTGGCGACGGTGCTGTATAAAGAACCTGCTCTGCTTACAGAATTGATGCACTTTGAAGGCAGAGCAGGGGCTGCGCATTTTAATATTTATCTGTTCGGGGCTGCCACGGCGGTGGGGATTGCGCTGATCACGCAGATTGGCGAACAGGTGGATTATCTGCGCTTTATGCCAAGGAAGACTCAGGAGAATCGAGTGCGCTGGTTTGTCAGCGTGCTGGTTGCAGGTCCAGGCTGGGTCGCGCTCGGTGTGGTGAAAATGCTGGCGGGGGCAATGTTAGCTTATCTTGCCATACGCCATGGTTTTGTCTGGGGAGAGGCCAATAATCCCACCAAGATGTATTTGCTGGGTTACTCCTACGTCTTCACTGAGCGAAGTTGGGCCATGGGGGCAACCGTGCTGTTTGTCGGTATTTCCCAACTCAAGATCAACATGACCAATGCTTATGCCGGCTCGCTGGCCTGGTCCAATTTCTTTGCGCGCTTAACGCACAGTCATCCGGGGCGCGTGGTCTGGCTGATATTCAATGCAGTGATTGCCGTGATGCTGATGGAGCTGAATGTGTTTCAGGTGCTCGAACAGGTATTGGGCCTGTACTCGAATATTGCTATTTCCTGGATTGCCGTGGTGGTAGCCGATCTTGTTATCAATAAGCCCTTAGGACTAAGTCCTGCGGGGATCGAGTTTAAACGTGCCTATCTGTACGACATTAACCCTGTTGGTGTGGGCGCGATGGCACTGGCATCGTTATTATCCGTATCGGCGTTCTTTGGTGTGTTCGGCGCTGCAGCGCAGGCATTTTCGGCCTTCATTGCGTTGATTACTGCCATGCTGGTTTCACCGCTGATCGCCTGGTACACCGGCGGCAGGTATTATCTTGCCCGCCAACCCGAGCATTTTTCAACGTCAACGCTGCGTTGCTGTATTTGCGAGCGTGAGTATGAACAGGAGGATATGGCGCACTGCACGGCGTATCAGGAAACAATTTGTTCACTGTGTTGTACCTTGGATGCGCGCTGCAAAGATATGTGCAAGCCGGCTAATGCCCGCGCCGGGGTGCAGGCTGTGCAACTGATGAGGCGAGTGCTGCCGAAATGGCTATGGCGACCGATGGAAACAGGGCTGGGACATTATTTGCTGTTGATGATAGTGATCATCGCTTTGCTGTCTGCGGTACTGGGATTGATTTATTACAATCAGTTCAATGTGGTGAAAGATGGGACGCAACTGCTGCCGCAGATGCATTTGCTGTTCATTAAAATTTTCGCGGCGATGGTGTTTCTGAGCGGAATTGTGGCCTGGTGGCTGATTCTGTCCAGCGAAAGTCGCAGCGTGGCGCAGGAGGAATCAAACCGGCAGACCAGTCTGCTGTTAAAGGAAATTGAATCCCACCGCCGTACCGATGAGGAATTGCAGAATGCCAGGCTGCAAGCCGAACAGGCCAATCAGGCGAAAAGCCGTTACATTACGACGATCAGCCATGAGTTGCGTACGCCGCTCAACAGCATATTGGGTTATGCGCAGATACTGGATGCCGATGCCTCGATTCCCTCTCACCGGAAGCAGGCGGTGAGCGTGATCCGTCGTAGTGGAGATCATCTGCTGTCGTTAATCGAAGGCACGCTGGACATTGCGCGGATTGAAGGCGGACGTTTGAAACTGGACGTTAAGCCGCTGCATTTTAGGAGTTTTATGCAGCAGATCGTGCACATGTTCGAATTACAGGCCATTAATAAGGGAATCGAATTCCACTATCAGCCGGCTGACGGCTTGCCGCTTGCGGTGCGTGCGGACAAACGGCGTCTGGGACAAATTCTGATCAATATACTGGGCAATGCCGTCAAATTTACTGAATACGGACAGGTTTGTGTCAGGGTGAAATACGCCCGTGAAATGGCCGTTATTGAGATTGAAGACACCGGCCCCGGCATTACTGCTGAGGAGGTTGAACATATCTTTGAACCATTTTCCCGGGGCAAGACGAAAGCGGGCGGTACCGGACTGGGATTGACCATCAGTAAAATGCTGACCGATTTGATGGGGGGAGAGATTTCACTCAAAAGTACACCCGGGATAGGCAGTCTGTTTCAGGTGCGATTATTTCTGCCGGAAACGCGGCTTTATACGCCTGTTGATGATGCGTCGCTGGTACATTATCGCACCGGTTATGTTGGTGAACGTCGCAGGATACTGATCGTGGATAATGAACAGGTGGACAGGGAAATGCTGATCAGTATTCTGGAGCCCTTGGGTTTTGAGTTGACGGAGGCTGAATCAGGCAGCCAATGTCTGGAAATTCTGGCAACGTCCGAGCCGCATGTCATTCTGATGGACTTGGCGATGCCGGGTCTGGATGGCTGGGAAACCATACGCCGCATTCGCCAGCAACAATTGTCATCAGCGCGGGTTGCCATCGTGTCGGCGAACGCCTTTGACAAGGAGCTGGATAATGATGTCGGCATTACCCCGGATAACTTCATTCTTAAACCGGTGCAGGTGAATGAATTTCTGGACTGGATTGAACTGAATATGGGTATTGAATGGCTGTATCATGAACCGATCAAAGCCTTGGTGAGCGGTGTTTATCAGAATCATGCAGGATTGATTTATCCATCTGCTGAGCTGCTGCGGCAACTCGATGAACTCGTCACGCAGGGCTATGTGCGCGGGATTTTGAAAAAGGCAGATGAAATCGAAGCGCAGGATCCGCGTTATGCGGGCTTTGTTCAAAGGGTGCGAAGCTTGGTAGGGCAGTTTCAACTGGAAACTTTGTCCGGCCTGATAAAAAAGGGAGAGTCTTGTGTTGGAAAATAACCTTGCGCAGCCGTTTACTGACGCCGTATTGATTGTCGACGATGTGCCGGATAATTTGTCGATGTTGCATGATGCGCTGGATGAAGCAGGTTATATGGTGCTGGTGGCGACGAATGGCGAAAGTGCCTTGCAGCGCGCACGTCAGGGCTTAGCCAAGGTCATTTTGCTCGATGCGATGATGCCGGGTATGGATGGTTTTGAAGTCTGTCGTCGCCTGAAAGCGGATTTCACCACTCAGCATATTCCGGTTATTTTTATGACCGGGCTGACTGAATCTGAACATGTAGTGGCGGCGTTCGACGCAGGGGGGACGGATTATGTGACTAAACCGATTAAGCCCGCAGAGGTTCTAGCGCGTATTGCTTCACATTTGCAACGCGCTCGTGCTACCGATCAGGCGCGTACCGCGCTGGACGCTTTTGGTCAGGCATCGGTTGCGATTACCTTGCACGACGGGATTCTGGTCTGGCAGACTCCGCTTGCAAGACAGATGCTGCAAACGTTTTTTGGCGAGCCGGGGAAAATGGCGCCGCCCCCTTTGCTTAATTGGCTGCAAGAAACCATCGCTGTGCCCGCTTCGCTCGAAGAACTCGCGCCGTTCACCGTGGTTAGCGATGCCAAACGGCTGATTGTCAGTATCTCCGCTCAAACAGATGAAAATGAGTGGCTGTTGATGTTGCGCGAGGAGTCCGACACGGCACAGATGGACGCGTTGATGACTGCGTTCAAATTGACGCAGCGGGAGGCGGAAGTGTTGTATTGGGTGGTTCGCGGCAAAACCAGTCGCGATATTGGCGACATCCTGGGCGCCAGTCCGCGAACCATCAATAAACATCTGGAACGGGTCTTTGAAAAACTGGGAGTAGAAACCCGCACCGCTGCTGCTGCCAAGGCCATCGACAAAATGCGTGCTGTCAGCCATCAGAGAGCCGACGTCAGTCGTTAATAATACTCCCCAACATGTTCATACGGCCAACATCTACGTAGCTCAAGCAGGAATTGAAAGTGTTAATACAATGGTACGAATTTTTATTGCTCGGAAATTAAATGCGCCCACTTTCACGGCACCGCACGGCAAAAGCCCATCCCGTTTTATCAGGTCTATAAGGGGAATTTATTTGAGCTGATGGATCAGGCGGTGAATTTTGTGTTGTCCAAATTAACCTTGCCGTCGGTACTCGCGCCCTTGGCCCGCAAGTGCCTGTAGCGTATGAAATACCGCCGGAAGTTATCTCCGAGGCGATCGTCAACGCCATCGCCCACCGCGACTACACCAGCACCGCCAGTATTCAAGTGATGCTTTTTTCCCGATCGACTAGGAAGTATGGCGTCCTGGAAACTTGCCACCCGCATTAACACTGTTATCACGTCGCGCGCCGCACGGATCATACCCAACCAACCCGTTGATTACCGAGCCTTTGTATTTGAGCAAATATATCGAGCGCATGGGCACTGGCATCGGTGACATGATCGTACTCTGCACAACGCACGGCTTGGATGAACCGACCTCCACGCTGACCGATGGTCAGGACGGCAACCCAGACGAGTAAGCCTCCAAGCTTGATGAAAGCAAGGGATATGGCGGTGTCTGCTGCGATGAATGGCCAGAACATAGGTGGGACTCTTTTGTGGTGTTTGTGCGGAAGGTGATACGATTGCTGATGGTGTGGTGTGGTGTGGTGTGGTGTGGTGTGGTGTGGTGTGGTGTGGTGTGGTGTGGTGTGGTGTGGTGTGGTGTGGTGTGGTGTGGTGCGGTGTGGGGATGCAGGGGGGCAGAAATGAAAAACGCCCCAGATCGGGATGACCGAGGGCGCTTTGATGGTTTGTGCTTTATTACTTGCTAGTACTTTGCGCCAGAGGTGGCACTACAGGGGCTGTCAATCCGACAGCTTCGCCAATCTTACGAAGTACAACGGTGATACTGTTCGGATAGTCAAAACCCGCTCCTGTATTTCTGTCAATAATATAACCGATGCCTCCGCCAGCAAGAATATTTCCCCATACTGCGCCATTACTTTTAGAGACAATCGTTTCATGCCCAGCTATATCAGCATCTTTTTTACAATCAACGGCTAAATCTCCTGTGCTCTTATGAATGGTTACGGTACCTGGCGAAGTTACAAACCATTTTCCTGCATCATTTTGAAGTGTACAGCCAATACCAGATACTTCCTTGCTATCTTGGATTGTTTGTACTGATACGGGTTGCAGCTTTTCTCCTGCTATTGATGCACAACCTGAGACTGCGAGTAATGATGCTATTGCGAGTAATTTTAACATGTACTTTTCTCTTTTATTTTCTTGCGGAAAAAACGTTGCAGCATAGATTGGGTAATAAGGATATTGAATTAACGCTTGTTGATTACTAAAAAACACCATTTTTTCTATGCTATTGATAAGTCCAGACCAAATGAGTAGTTGAACCATTAGCAGCTTGAAGATCAACAGAAATAGGTGTTAATGTTCCGTTTGATGCGATACGCCACTGATCCTGCTCGGGTACAGTTAATATGCTGGATGCGTTATAAATTTTATCTATTATTGTCGCAATGGTAGTGGTTGCAGTATAAACCCGCTAATGGCGGGTTTATATGATATTTAGTAAATGCTTTTAGAACTTGTAACCGACATTTACTGTCCAGACAGTGCTACGTGAAGCAGAAGTTGAGTCGCCAATATTATAACTATCCAGATCAAACCTAGCAAAAGTAGCACTTGTGAAATTAAATTGTGCACCAACTCCATAGGTTAGATCAGTTTTTGTGCCGCTAACTGAAATTGATCCGCCTTGACCTGCAAGGGTGATTGAGTCGTGTATGCTTGCGACACCTAGTTTTCCAAGCAGACTAAATTGATCACTCAAAGGCAAGATTCCAACGGCAACTAGATTCCAACCATCAACTTTGGCTGTTGCCGTTACTGCACCAGATAGATTACCACCATTAGCTGAATAATTTTCATTTGTTGAGCCAATATAACCGCCTTCAAAAGCTAAGTTTTTATTTAATTGATAACCTGCTTGCAGATTATATACAGTAGGTTTGTTTAAGCTGGATGAAAATCCATGTGCACCAATTGATGTTAAAGTACTATCCAGTGTTGATTTATCATTTGAACTTGTAGTCTGACCTACGCCACCCAACATATACCACCCTTCGTCGGCAGCAAATACAGTTGATGTAGCTGCGACGGAAGCGATTGCTATTACAGCTAAAGTAATTTTCTTCATGTTGTTTTTCCTTAATGTTATAAATAATGCGAATTAAAAATCATGTGAGCGAAAATTAATCACTTACCTGTTCAGATTATTCTTATTCGCAATCAGTGTATATAGTGGGATTCTTATTTTTAATAAGAGATTCCTTACAAACAATAGGGAATGTTATTTATTTCTTGAATTAGCATAGAGTTAGCAAATCTGACAGTATAAATATTTATTTATAATTGAAGAATAATTCAATTTTGTTATCGAAAATAATCAAGATTGTGAAACGTTCCAGAACATGACTGTCGAATCCATCCCTCAATTCATCTCTCCGCAGCCAAACTTTACGCGGCTATACCTACCGATATCCGAAAAAAGTTACTCTCAAATGTCTGGTGTGGTGTATGCCGCCATGAGGTCACTATCACCAATTTCTCCGGCACAGTTCTGTCTGGTAATTTGCTGCTTGTCGGGAAGTGTTTGGATTTTCACGGAGATGTGGCGAGGGTGATTGAGAGCGCCTGACTTGACGTGCCTGACGACTCGACGCCAGAAATACTCCTGAATCAGGATTAAAGTAGGATGTTCAGGTCTCCCGTTTTGTATAAATCTGCGAATATGAAAGTACATAAGAGCGGGGCGGTGCAAAACGGGAGACCCTAATCCGTACATGTGCTTTCCAGCGAGAAGCGTGTTTTTCCCGGCGAGAAGCGTAAGCGTCCAGCCGTTCCATCTTGAAGTCGTTGGCGAAAGCTAGGAGCATAGCGTCCACCTAATTTAAGTGGACACTATCATGAGCACTACGAATTCTGCGTCACGCCGACGCACGTATACAACTG